>Ga0265797_10000094_pt1 | contig 183555 bp, 172 predicted proteins | sample P2T30metagenome_FD_192433 | JGI IMG/M metagenome (GOLD analysis project Ga0265797, IMG submission 192433) | Plant litter microbial communities from East Loma Ridge, Irvine, California - P2 T30 | ecosystem: Environmental > Terrestrial > Plant litter > Unclassified | place: USA: California...
CGTTTAAAGTAGCACAAGCAGCTGCCGATTGCGATGATGGCGTTGCTGCTGCAAATACTGCTGTGGTTTTAACCGCACAGGAGTTTACACCATTTACAGTTAATCGCGTAGGCGCTGCACAATCGTCATTAACGGGAGCGAAGGCTTTGCCTGTATGCAATAAATCAGGGTGCACAAAACTGTACCCGGGTAAAGTTAATGTTAACGAAAATAAAATAATCAGGAGTATATTTCTTTTCATAAAAAGTATAATTGAGGGCTTAAAAGTATGTCAATAATATATAATATACAATCAAAAGTTATAGGTATCATAAAAAAACATTAATTTTTACCAAGTTATCAGTAACAAATAACATAATTTCACATAATCACTTTTATTTATTATATAACTAAACATCTTTAATACAAAAAACCCTACCATAAGGCAGGGTTAATTTTATACTATTTTTATGTTTTGTTTAGAATACTATCTTCTTACTTACTTTACCTTTTACAGTATTCATTTCTACTATCAATACTTCGTTATGAGCGTTAAGTCCGTTTACAACTGTTTGGGTGGCATTTATGTTATTCTGGCTGTATAACTTTCTGCCTTGTATATCATAAATTGTAACACTTGTCATATCAGCTATACCTGTATTAATGCTAATTGTATTGCCTTGTTTAAATACTATAACATTATTAGATGTAAGCACCGGGCTATCTGTACCAAGAGCATCATTATTTTTCGCATACACTACTTCAAACCTGTCAACAAATGTTCCGGCCTCTGTAGAGAAAACATAACCACCTTCTTTAATATCTGTAACAGTACCTAAAACATTGTCTTTAAGATAGATGTTCTGACCTTGTTCGAAAACACCTTCTACATGATCCAGCGTTATTGTATAACTACCTGCTGCATTCGCATTAAAACCCATTTTTACAACATCTGATGACGTAAATGCCGGCCTTGCCTGTATAGTAAGATTTGTGTTTGCTGCAATAGTGTAAAGTGCTACCGCATCTCCGCCCGACATACTCTGACCATCATAACCATAATCAATATCTGTTGTTGCACCATCTATATAAGCAACCGCAGTTTGGCTGAATGCATTATTAGCATCTGTAATGTTTAACCAAAGGCGTGACGTAAGCGTGTTTTGACTCCTTAAAAACCCTTGCTTACCTGTCGTAGCAGCAGATCTTCTCATGCTGTTTGTAAAAGTAATTACTGTTGCAGTAGGCGCTTGTGCTGTTTTAACTATAAAGCCCTGACCCTGAGATAAAATCCATGCTGAACTAGAACCTTTAAAATAATCTCCCTGATCCTGGCCACCACCGGTTTGAGCATTTGCAGTATAACCTGCTTTTGTTAAAGATGCATAGGTAGATACCGCTGAGTTATTTTTCTTTCTCCAGAAATAAATTGCTGTGTTAGCATCTAATACACCTGCATTCGCACTATAAAAATCATCAACACTTATAGGAGATGCATATGGATTACCAACTGCTGTATACCTGTTACCTTGTGTAGAAGCTGCAACTGTAATAGTACCGTTATTTGCTACTCCCGTAAATTTACCCGCAAAAGCTATAGGTGTAGTTCCTGTATTGTAACCGTCTGCATTATCTACATTCGGCATACGGATAAGATACGATTTTGCTGTTGCAAAATTTGTTGCCGGGTCTACTGCGTAATACGCTTCCTTACTTGTATTGGTTGCAGCGTCAAGAGCATATTTGTATTCATAAAAACGTGTTGGAGAAGTTACCGGAGAAAATTCATTTAATTTTAATCCTGATACAGGAGATGACCACATAGTATAGTCAAGTCTGTAAAGTAAATTTGTATTTTTATTAAGCCTGATGCTGCCTTCATTCTGTACATTATCAACTTGCACTAAAGCGCCATTATTTAATATCTCTACAGAGCTGCCCGCATCTACAATAAGCTTTCTTTTAAGTGTAAGCGTATTACCCGTATTAACGGTAACTTTAGCATTGTTTTTAACCTGGCAAGAACATCCTTGTAAATCCTGGCTTATTGTAAGATTACTTTCTATTTCTAAAGGAGTATCAATAGTAGGTGTACCGATCCATGCTCCGCTTCTATACACTACTGCACTTGGTAATGATACTGTTTTAGTTACAGCGTTAGAAAAACAGCTGCCGTTTGATGCCCTTACCCAGTAAGTAGTAGTTGCAGATTGTGCAATTGTTAGTGTAGCACCCGTTTGACCTACAATTATATTAGATCCTACCGTGCCAGTACCCCACTGATACACTGTAGATGATGTTGGCGTACCACCTGTAGCAGTAAGCACTATGGTTGCATCTTTACAGCAAAAGTTAACTCCGGATATACTTGTAGGGCCGTAAGTTGCACTTACCGGAGATACAACAAGCTTAGCATTAGCGTCGCCGCCGGCTTCTCCAACTCTTAATTCGATAGTTGCATCTGCATCAAGGTAATAAGTACCTATTAGCTGAGAACCCATACCACCACTGTAACCGTTGTATGACCAAACCTGCACACCATTAATGTATAAACGTGCATTATCATCCCAGTTTTCCATTGCTATTGCATAGCTACCGCAAGGAAAACCTTTACGCTTGTTTATAAATGTAAAATTATCGTTAGCGATAGCGCAACCTTTGTAAGTTGATGCGCTTGATGGTGAAAGCGCTTTGCTCCATGATGCCTGAGAATCTGTGCCTAATGTAGCTGTAGTGTAATAACCCGCATAATCAGTAGTAGTAACACCTAAATCCATGTCGTTACCGCGGTAAGCATAAACATTCCATGTATTATCTCCAAAAGTTGTTGGGTCGCCGTATACAAAATCGGTCATAGCAACGGTTGTAGTAATTCCGCTTGTGTAAACAGAACATGGTGCAGCGCTAAAACGTCTTACCCAATATGTTTTTGATGTAGTTGGCGCAACAGCTATTGATGCTCCTGTTTGACCTTCGATAACATTTTGACCGATAACAGAACCTATACCCCACTGATAAGTAACACCAGTACCTGCGATACCACCCGTTGCTGTTAACGTTGTACCCACACCACAGCTAACTGTTTTTGTTCCTATTATTGCTGTAGGTGCTGTAGATGTACATGCAGCTGCAGTTGTTTTAAAACTAACACGAGAATCGCCACCAAATTCAAAATATTCAAACACTAAGTTAAGTGTGCCTCCATCATGGTTAAAAGTGATAGATTTTGTAGTATAACCGTGCTCTGCCCAGTCGCTCATATCACTTCTAAATGTCTGGCCACCATCGGTACTAAACCTGTAACCATCATCTCCGCCTACAGTAAAAGTATAGTTGCCGGCAGGTAATGTTGTAGTCATCTTGTAGCGTACTAAAAAGTAACCAACATCTGTAGATGAACATAATCCCGGATTAGCTGCTGTAGTTAGTGCGCCTGTCCCTAAGTCCTGATCGAAACTCATATCTCTGCTTACAAAACCCAGGTAATTAGCATTAGAAAATGATGAAGCGGTAGGCACTAAGTTAGAAGTATGCTTATAAACATATCCAATCCATTTATCTTTTCCATAAGTTGTCTGGTCACCTTTTGTACATTGGGCTGTTGCCGATTGTAAACCAAAAAAGATAACTAACATTAAAAGAGAAAGCTTTAAAAAGCTAGCTGAAGTAATTTTAGAGTTAATTAGTGTCATTAGTAAAATTGTTTTATTTTAATATTTTTTAGAGGGATTTGATAGTCTCTGCGTTTAGGATGCGTAGCAGAGTAATTTGTAAGTAGTGTAATTTCTGGTACGTTCCTCAGGCGTAGTCGATTTTACAATGCTGTTGTTAATTCTGGTACAAATATATCCCGACCCTACAGTGTTTATTAGCGTTTTTAGATAACTGAAGCTTTTGCTTCGACGAATGGTATTACTATTACGTTGTAACCATTTAACGAATTTTTAACAATCCAGTTAACGACACCAATAAAGTTTATCTTAATACAATTATAGTAGTAGGCGGTAGTCATTGTACTAAAAATCAGGAACAAATATAATTTACGCATGTAGATTATATTATTTCATCAAATGATTTATGATATATTGTATAATGAATAACAAAAGGTAGAAAATCAATAATATGACAACCTTTGCGTTTAACGAATTACTACCTAAAACGCAATCGTGCTGATTATATATTATCGAATTATCTTACAAAAATTGCATTTTGTATAGCTGGATATAACAAAAAACGTCAGATTTAAGCATTTCGTCGGTTAAACAAGTAGTACAACGATAGTGAGTATTGAGCATAAACAAAAAAACCTCTTGCTTTCGCAAGAGGTTTTTTAAAAGTATCGTAATCTAATTTAAACTTCCGTCTGGCGTTTTAAGTTTGCCATCTTTATAGCCACAATTGCAGCCTCTGTACCTTTGTTGCCATGAATACCACCACTACGGTCTATAGCCTGTTGCATCGTATTATCAGTTAGCACACAAAATACAACCGGCACATCTGTAAGCACATTCAAATCTTTAATACCTTGGGCCACTGCTTCGCATACAAAATCGAAATGTTTAGTTTCGCCCTGTATCACACTGCCTATTGCAATAACAGCATCTACATTCTGCGATTGTATCATTCGTTTAGAGCCATATACAAGCTCGTAGCTTCCCGGCACATCCCACGATACAATGTTTTCCTGAGGCACGCCATTTTCTAGCAGCCCCTCAATTGCACCTTTGTAAAGGCCGGCAGTTATGTTATCATTCCACTCTGAAACAACAATCCCAAACCGAAAACCATTCGTGTTTGGGACTGTATCTTTATTGTATTCAGATAAATTTTTATTTATCGTTGCCATACTATGTATTATTCTGTTGCAGCTACAAGAGCATCAATATTAGCACCTTCGGCCGATGTGCTGTATTTTTCCTGAATTTCAGTAAAATATTTATGCGCATCTTCTTTTTTGTTAAGGCTTAAAGCAAGCTGGCCTGCTTTGTATAAAAAACGAGGAGTAACCAAATCGTTATCGCTAACTTTTGCAGCCTCATCATAATATTTAAGTGCCTGCTGTAAATTATCCGGTGTGCCAAGTTGAGCAAAGGCATCGCCCGTCGCACCTTTAGCCCATGCTTTTAAAACAACATCATCTGTTTTAAAATCTTCAAAATACTGTACAGCTTCTTTGTATTTACCTGTATTTAGGTAAGCCGTACCCGCGCAGTAATGAGCAAGGTTTGCAGCATCTGTACCATCATATTTATCTATAATAGCAAGAAAGCCAAATTTACCTTCACCACCATTAAGCGCAAGGTTATATAATGAATCGTTAGATTTTTGAGCATCTACAGCCTGAGCCAAATATTGTTCTGCCTGAAACATTTCGTTTGCAGCATCAACTTCTCTTGGCTCTAAATAATATTTATCATACACTAAATAGCCCACAGCCGCAAGTGCTATAACTACAACAGCTGCAATAATTATTTTTTGGTTACGTGCTACCCACGCTTCTGTTTTAGAAGCTCCTTCATCAAGCGAATTAAAAACCTCTGCGGTAGTACTGTTCCCATCATAAGTCTCCTCAACGGGTACTGCTGTTACTGCTTCATCTTCCACTTCTGGTTTAGGTGCTTTATAACCTCTTTTATTGTACGTTGCCATTTATTTTATTTTATTGAGCGCAAAAATAAAATTTTAATTGAAATCTGAAATATCTTTTTGTCAATATTTTTCAATAATTTGCAGCCTTTATAAAAAACCACCCTATTTAGTGGAAACTTTTCATATTCAGGGCTACTAAAAATGCATTTACAAAACCTTTCACTCCTTAATTACAAGAACATTGCCGAGGCGAACTACGAATTTGACCCTAAAATAAACTGTTTTGTAGGAAAAAACGGCGTAGGCAAAACAAATGTGCTCGATGCTATTTATCATTTAGCCTACGGTAAAAGCTATTTTAATCCGCTCGCAGTGCAAAACATAAAGCACGGCGAAGAGTTTTTTGTGATAGACGGCACGTTTGTAAAAGACCACCGTAATGAGCAGATTGTGTGCAGCCTTAAAAAGGGAATGAAAAAAGCGTTGAAACGTAACGGCAAAGCATACGATAAATTTAGCGAGCACATAGGTTTTGTACCACTCGTTATAATATCACCGTCTGACAACGACCTGATAGTAGAGGGCAGCGAAACCCGACGTAAATTTCTAGACACCGTAATATCTCAGCTCGACGCAAACTACCTTCAGCAGCTTATTAATTACCAAAAGATAATTGCCCAACGCAACGCGTTACTAAAGTACTTCGCGCTTAATCATACGTTCGATCGTGACACGTTATCAATATACAACACCCAGCTCGACGGTATGGGCCAGCATATTTTCGAAAAGCGCAAACAATTCCTGGACGATTTTGTACCTATATTCAGTAAACACCACGAGGCCATAACTAATTCTGCCGAGAGTGTGAGTCTGGTTTACGACAGCCACTTACATAATAAATCGCTCGCTATGTTACTTAACGAAAACCTGCAACGCGACCGCGTACTTCAATACACCAGCGTAGGCATACACAAAGATGATTTGTTGTTCGAAATAGATGGGCACCCTATAAAAAAATTCGGGTCCCAAGGTCAGCAAAAGTCATTTTTAATTGCCTTAAAGCTCGCACAGTTCGAGTTTATAAAAAAACAAGGCGGCGTATTACCTATATTATTGTTTGATGATATTTTTGATAAGCTAGATGAAACCCGCGTGTCTAAAATTGTACAAATGATTGATGATAAGGTGTTCGGCCAGATTTTTATAAGCGATACCCACCCAGAACGTACCGAAGCTATTATTAAAGAGACGCACCAGAGTTACGCTATTTTTAATATGTAATTTTCTAGATTGCTGGATTTTTAGATTATTGGATTTTTCGACTTTGAAACTTTGCTACTCTAGAACTTGACTTGACGACTTTATGGCTTTCGACTTTATGACTTGATGACTTTGAGACATCCGAATATTTTTTTTACTTTTATAGTATGATAACACCCGCTACACTACAGTTTCTGGAAGACCTTAAAAAAAATAATGAACGCGACTGGTTTCAGGCAAACCAAAAACGATACGAACTATACAAAACCGATTATAAAAATACTGTAGAGGAATTTTTAGATACTATAAAACCACTCGACGATACATTGGAGCAATTAGAATTTAAAGATTGCTCGTACCGCATAAACAGGGATATACGTTTTACTAAAGATAAAACACCCTACAAAACCCATATGGGCATCTGGATGTGCGAGGGTAAAAAAAACACTAACCTTGCAGGCTATTATGTGCATATAGAAAATGGCGCTGCCTTTGCCGCTGCCGGACTGTACTGGCCCGATGCTTCCGACCTTAAAAAAGTGCGCCGGGAAATTGATGGCTTTTATGAAGAGCTGGAAGAAATTGTAAATGCCGAAGATTTTAAGTCGGTTTTTGGAAAACTCGAAAGCAATGCCGAGAACACACTTAAAACTTCGCCTAAAGATTTTGACAAAGACCATCCGGCTATTGAATTCCTTAAACTCAAGAGCTTTTTAGCGACCACTCCGCTTACAAATAAGGACCTCATAAACAATAATTTTATAAAAAACACCGTTGAAAAATTAATCGTGGCCAAACCGCTTATCGAATTTTTAAACCGTGCCCTTACTACAGAGTAAGCTGTAAAGGTTTACATTTGCGCCGTTAAATCACACTACCTATTATATGGAAATCATCAGCCACTACCAGCTTAAATATCATAATACTTTTGGCATTAGTGCCTTTGCAAAACAATTTGTATCGGTACATACTATCGCAGATTTAAAAGAAGTTTTAGAGCAGCATAAAAACGAAAAGCTATTTATATTCGGCGGCGGTAGCAATATGCTGTTAACGCAGGATATTGATGCACTGGTAATCCACGTAGATTTAAAGGGCACGGAAGTAGTCTGGCAGGATACCGAAACAGCTCACGTTAAGGCGATGGCAGGCGAAAACTGGCATGAGTTTGTGCTATACTGCATTGAGAATAATTTTGGTGGTCTTGAAAACCTTTCGCTTATACCGGGTAATGTGGGCACAACGCCCATCCAAAATATTGGGGCATACGGTACCGAGATTAAAGACACTTTTATAAGCTGCGAAGCTATGGATATCGAGACACAGCAACTAATAACCTTTACTAAAGAGGAGTGTGAATTTGCCTACCGCGAAAGTGTATTTAAAGGCAGGCTAAAGGATAAATACATAATCACTTCGGTTGTTTTTGGGCTTACTAAAACCAACCATAAAATAAACACTTCATACGGCGACATCGCTGCAGAGCTTACATCAAAAGGTATTGTAATACCAACAATTAAAGATGTTGGCGCCGCAATAACTGCCATTCGCAAAAGCAAATTACCCGACCCTAAAGAACTGGGCAATAGTGGCAGTTTCTTTAAAAATCCTATAATTACTGTAGAAGAATTTGAACGTGCTTACTTATTGCACCCAACTATGCCGCATTACACTTTAGATGAATCTCATGTAAAAGTACCAGCGGGCTGGCTTATTGAACAGGCAGGTTTTAAAGGCAAACGTTTCGGCGATGCAGGGGTTCACTCTAAACAATCGTTGGTGTTAGTAAACTACGGCAATGCTACTGGCCAGGAAATTTTAGACCTTTCTAAAAACATCCAAAAAACGGTGCTGGATACTTTTGGTATAGCTATAGAGGAGGAAGTAAATGTAATATAGTTGTTATCCAAACTTTCTTTAAAAAACTCGAAACTGAATAACGACTACTGAACACTTTTACCTAATTTTGCGCAAAAATAGAGTGCCTATATGCTGACCATTATTTTTTGCGTATTTGTAGTTGTCGTAATCCTGCAACTGTTTTACTATCTGGGTGTTTTTGGCAAATTTGCTTTTGCCAAACCACAAACCGCTACACCTAAACGGCTCCCGGTATCTATAATGGTACACGCTAAAAACGACGCCGAAAAAGTAAAAACGCTTATTCCGCTGCTAATTTCTCAAAATTATCCTGATTTTGAATTGGTGCTTATCGATAATGCATCAAGCGATGAGACCCTTGATATTTTTGAAGCATTTGAAAAGCAATATGCAAACATTAGGCTGGTTAAGGTGGAGAATAATGAGGCGTTTTGGGGCAATAAAAAATATGCGCTTACTTTAGGTATAAAATCGGCTAGTAAAGCCTATTTGCTTTTTATAGATGCAAACTGCTACCCTACCTCAGCCGAATGGCTTACTAATATGGCATCTCAGTTCACCATGAGTAAAACCATTATTATAGGGTATAGTGCTTACGAAAAAGTAAAGGGGTCTTTCCTTAATAAAATTATTCGTTATGATGCGCTCGTAATGGCAACCCAACGTTTTGCATGGGCAAAATTAGGTAAACCTTACAGCGGAGACGGCCGAAATCTTGCCTATAAAAAAGAAGAGTTTTTTAGCCGTAACGGCTATATTAACCATATGAACATTCGTGTAGGCGAAGATGCATTATTTATTAATGATGCCGCTACTAAAAAGAATACTGCCATATGCTTTACCCCTGAAAGCTTTACCTATAGCAATGCCCGAACTACCTTTAAGGCCTGGGCAGAAGACAAGCACAAGTTACTGTACACGGCTTCTTTTTTTAAAGCGTTTGATAAGCTGCAATTAAAAGCCTTTGTAATTTTACAGGTGGCATTTTTTGTGCTGGCAATAGTACTTGCCGCATTTTTATTTAACTGGATGTTTTTAGTACCTGTAATTGTAATACGCTATATTGCGGCCTGGATTACAATGGCACAAAGTGCAAAAAGACTTAACGAAAAAGATACCGTATACTGGTTTCCTGTTATGGAAATTATTCTTATCTTCACACAACTATACGTTTATACCACTAACATTTTCTCTAAAAAAGTCCATTGGAAATAAACTCCCAACTTATACTTAAAAACATAGAAAAGGCAAAAACGGGCGACCAGGTTGCCTTTACTTTTTTACTCGACTTTTTTTGGAATGAGGTATATGGCTTTATGCTCAACCGCGCCCATAATGAAACCGACACCGAAGATATTGTTATCGAAACTTTCTCTAAAGCTTTTGATAAAATTTCAACCTACAATCCGGAATATGCTTTTAATACATGGCTTATAGCTATTGCTAAAAATGTGCATATTGATTTACTTCGTAAAAAGCGTTCGTCTTTATTTGTTGAGATTACCGATGAGGAAGACCGCCGTGCTTATAACGTTGCCGATAGCTCACCTTCTGCAGAGGATAAACTCATTAAAGAGCAAAACCTCTCACGCTTACTACAGTGTATTAAGCAATTGAAGCCGCAATATCAGGAAGTGATTCAACTACGATACTTCCAGGAATTAAGCTATCAGGAAATCGCCGACCAACTTAATGAACCGCTCAATAATGTAAAGGTAAAATTACTTAGAGCTAAGAAGTTATTACTTGAGATTTTGAAGACAAAGTAATATTTCTACTTCAAATGAGGAGAAACCTCTATCCGAGAAAAATTGCTTCGTGCCTCGCAATGACGAGCTTCCGTTACTGAAAACTTTGACTGCGACTGCAAACTTGCAAGAACTAGTATGTAGCGATCAACTCCTTTATTAAAGTTCGCATTTTAGGTTCCGCATTTTTAGCAGCCAAGAGAACTTCTTCGTGATTTATTTCAGCTATTGAGTCGCCTTCGCCCATGTCTGTAATTACAGAAATGCCGAAAACTTCCATATCCATGTGGCGTGCAACTATAACCTCCGGCACCGTACTCATGCCCACACAATCAGCACCCAAAATCTTTACCATTCGATATTCTGCTAAGGTTTCAAAAGTAGGGCCTTGCAACCCTAAATAAATACCATCTTTAACCTCAATTTCTTTAGACATGGCAATTTCTTTAGCGCGGTTTATCATTTTACGGCTGTAGGGTTCGCCCATGTTAACAAACCGCGGACCGAAACGTTCGTCGTTTTTGCCCCTTAGCGGATGCTCCGGCATCATATTAATATGGTCGTAAATAATTACAATATCACCAACTTTATACGATAAATTAACACCACCTGACGCATTGCTTACAATAAGCTTTTCAACACCCAACTGTTTCATAACCCTTACAGGGAACGTAACTTCCTGCATGCTGTATCCTTCATAATAATGAAAGCGCCCCTGCATAGCAACAACGTTAACTCCGCTTATTGTGCCAAATATTAACTGGCCGCCATGCCCCGCCACCGTACTGACCGGAAAGTTAGGCAGCTCTGTATATGGTATTGTAAATTCTACTTCTATATCATCAGTAAAGCCACCAAGGCCGGAACCTAGTATTATGCCATAATGCGGTTTAAAATTGGTTTTATCTAATATATACTTAACGGTTTGCTGTACTTTGTCCCACATAATTGGTAATGGTTTTATTAAATTCATCGGCTCCTGAGAGAAATTGGCTTTTTATAGGCAGGTAAAATAATTTATTTGCCGGCAATTTACCTTTAAGCCTCATGTAATCTTTCTCGGTAGTGATAATTCTTTTTGTTTGAGATAGTTTGTTGAGCTCGGCGATCTCAGCATTTGTAAAATCATGATGGTCAGGATAAGCTTTGCATTCGACAGTTGTGCCTTGCAAATATTCGAAGAAAGGTTTCGGCTTTGCAATACCAGCGATCAACACTTTATCGATAGCCATAGCCTCATTCACACTCATTTGCCCATTAGCAGAATATACAGCATCATCATAAGCAATGCGCGTAAAATAAACTTTTTGATTTGCTTCAGGCTTGATTTTTTTAATGATACCCTGCTGTTCTGTATCAGATAGGTTTGGCGGGCATTTTGTTACTACAATAACATTGGCACGGTTAGCCCCACTTCTTCCTTCTCTCAGGTTACCGGCTGGCAGTATGTAATCATCGGCGTATAAATCGCCATAAGCCGTTAGTAAAATGTAAAACCCGGCTTTAACCCGGCGGTGTTGGTAAGCATCATCAAGCAAGATAATATCTGTTTGAGGCTTCAATTGCAGTATTTGCTCTATCCCATTTTTACGGTTAGCATCTACCGCAACATTTATATTCGGAAATTTAGAATAAAATTGGTAAGGCTCGTCTCCTAATACATCAGCATTGCTATCGGCATCTGCTAAAACAAACCCTTTAGATTTTCGCTTATAACCACGGCTCAGTGTTGCCAGCTTATATTGACCACCAAGTAGCCTTATCAAGTATTCAGTTTGGGGTGTTTTACCGGTACCGCCTGTACTAAGGTTCCCTATAGTTATAACCGGCACGTTAAATGAGTACTGCTTAAAAATGCCTGTATCATACAATACATTTCTTATAAGTGTTACAAGCCAGTATATTACAGAAAATGGCAGTAAAATTTTTCTTAAAAATTTCATAGCACTAATATACAATTTTAATTTACCCTGCATAACTTTCAAAAAACAGTTTGCCATCGAAACAATTTATAATGAACGTAAATGACTCACAATAAAATATGTAAAGTTTTAACGGAAACATTTGGATTTGAAGCATGTTTTTCATTTTTTTGCTATATAACAAACCACATACGCATTTAAATGAAAAAACTTATATTGTCTATAGCGCTTTTAGCCGGAATGACTTTTGTTGCCTGTTCTGATAATGATAATGAAGTTGCTAAACCAAATTATTCAGGATGCCAAACCTGCGAAATTTTAGCCGCTAACGAGATAGACCGTGAAGACTATGAGGTTTGCGTAGATGCAGATGGTATTGCCTACGTTGCTGATGCCAATACTGGGGTATTAGCTGATAAATATTTTACATTATTTTGCGATAACACTTACGGGGGCGATACTACTGTACCTGGTGAAGGTGATGGAGACGGGACTACACCTCCTCCGGCAGAAACAAATTGTGTTACTTGCGCAGCGTTTACACAAAATGGTGCAACGATACCGGAATCTAAAGTTTGCAAAGACGCTAACGGCAAAGCGGTTGTTGACGGTACTACAGGCACTGTTGATTATGATATGTATATCGCGGGGCTATCTACCCTAACAAAATGCCAATAAAAAAACACTTACAATTATATAAACTGCTCTACACGGGGCAGTTTTTTTTATTTAATACCTTTGGATAAATATCATTTTTAAATGAAGATTAAAGACATTGTTACCGTATTACAACAAATGGCGCCATTAGCGTATGCCGAAGATTTTGATAATGTTGGTTTGCTTACAGGCGATATAGAAGATGAAGCAACGGGCGTATTAGTTTGTCACGATGCTCTTGAAAATGTTATTGATGAAGCCATAGCAACAAAATGCAATTTGGTAGTTTGCTTTCATCCTATTTTATTTTCAGGATTAAAAAAAATAACGGGTAAAAATTATGTAGAGAGAGCCCTTATTAAAGCGATAAAAAATGACATCGCTTTATACGCCGTTCACACCGCGCTTGATAATCATAAGCAAGGTGTAAATAAAATTTTTAGCAACGCTCTTGGGCTTATCAATACAAAAATATTAGTACCTAAGCAGGATTTTATTCGAAAGTTGGTTACATATACAACTCCCGAAAATCGTGATACTTTACGCACCGCGTTATTTAATGCCGGGGCAGGCAGCATAGGCAACTATAGCAATTGCAGTTTTAATAGCAATGGCGTGGGTACTTACATGGGCAATGAAGACAGCAACCCTAAAGTTGGTAAACGTGGAGAATTTACGCAAACTAATGAGATTAAAATCGAAGTTACTTTCGAGAAACATCTTGAAGCTGGTATATTAAAAGCATTGTTCGCCAACCATATATATGAAGAGGTAGCATTCGAAATTTACAACCTTGAAAACGAATACCAGAATATCGGACTGGGAATGATTGGTGAACTGCAATCGCCAATGGATGAAAGAGAGTTTCTGCTTTTTGTAAAAGATGCTATGGGCGCTAACGGAATCAGACATAGTGCCTTTACCAATAAAAAAGTAAGTAAAGTAGCGGTATTGGGAGGATCGGGTAGTTTTGCTATTAAATATGCTATTGCTGCCGGGGCAGATGTTTTTTTAACGGCCGACCTTAAATACCATCAGTTTTACGAAGCAGAAGGAAAATTACTTTTAGCCGATATTGGCCATTTTGAAAGCGAACGTTTTACACAGAACTATATTGCTGATTATTTATCGGCTAACCTTCTTGGAGTGAAAGTTGAGATTACCACTGCAGACACTAATCCTGTAAAATACCTATAGATATTAGTCAGGATTTATACATTACAAATACTTGTTATAAGATAATACAAAATTTTATATAGTTGATTATCTTCCAAAAAAAATCCGTAATTTTGCAATCATTTTATCACAAGAGAATACAAATCAAGTTAAGTACATATAAATATGGCGAATATCAAGGAACTAAGTGTTGAGGACAAGTTAAGGGCACTTTATGATTTACAGTTAATTGATTCAAGAATTGATGAGATCAGGAATGTAAGGGGTGAATTACCTCTTGAGGTAGAAGACCTTGAAGATGAAGTGGCAGGATTAAGCACAAGGCTTGACAAACTTAAAAGCGACCTTGAATCTATCGAAGAGCAGATTAAAGAGAAAAAAGCAGCGATAGTAGAGCACACAGCTGCTATTAAAAAATATACTGAACAACAAAAAAATGTACGTAATAACCGCGAATTCAATTCTTTAACTAAAGAAGTTGAATTTCAGGAACTTGAAATACAACTTGCAGAGAAGCACATTAAAGAAATGAAAGCTTCTATCGAGTTTAAAAAAGACACTATTGCACAATCTCAGGAAAGGCTTGATGCTAAAAGCAATCACTTAGGCCACAAAAAAAATGAGCTTGACGCAATTATGTCTGAAACGCAAAAAGAGGAAACTTTTTTAGCTGAAAAATCGGCTGAGTACCAAGAGCAAATAGAAGAAAGGCTTCTTGCTGCTTACAATAGGATTAGAACAAGCGTAAGAAACGGTCTTGCAGTTGTATCTATCGAAAGAGGCGCTTCGGCAGGATCTTTCTTTACAATACCGCCGCAAACTCAAATGGAAATTGCTGCACGTAAAAAAATCATTACCGATGAGCACAGCGGAAGGATACTAGTTGACAGCCTGCTTGCCGAAGAGGAAAGAGAAAAAATGGAGCAATTATTTGCTAAAATTTAATACTGAAAGCTCCGCCAACCGCGGAGCTTTTTTTTTCTGCTATGCAAAAAATACTTACCTATATTATATCTAAGCTGCTTGGGCTATACATAAATGTACTTAGCTATATCGACCCTAAAAAGTCGACCATACTTGCGTACAAGTATTTTACTAATCCACGCAACGGAAGGCTTCTTAAAGATAAGTTACCGGATGTTTTAAAAGAGGCAGAAGCCGAGATGGTAACGCATGATGATTTACTGTTTCAAACCTATACCTGGAAAGGTAACAATAAAAAGGTTTTACTTGTACATGGTTGGGAAAGCAACGCCGCACGCTGGAAACTTTTTATTACCTACCTTAAAAAAGCGGGCTGCACAATTATAGCTATAGATGCACCTGCACACGGGTTATCATCCGGTAACGAATTTACCATTGCACGCTACGCAGAGTTTATTAATATTATCGTACAAAAACACAAACCCCAATTTTTAGTGGGCCATTCTTTAGGTGGTAGTACAGCTTTATATTATCAGGCACATTATCCTAATAACTATATCCAAAAGTTGGTTATACTTGGTGCACCCTGCGATATGAGCACTATACTTAACAATTACATAGGTCTACTAAGCCTAAACAGCAACGTATTCATTTTATTGAAAAAGCATTTTTTAGATCATTTCAAGATAAAAATCGATGATTTTTCTGGTGGCCGGTTTGCTTCTAAAATTAAAATTAAAAGCCTGGTGGCGCACGATGTTGATGATGACACCGTAGCGTTTAAAGAAGGAAAAAAAATAGCCGATGCCTTACCACAGTCAGAATTTATTGTAACCCGCGGCAAGGGACACAGCATGCACGACGATGGACTTTACAAAAAAATATATTCATTTTTATTCGAAACCGCAGTAGCTTAATATCTTACCTATCCTTTATTATATTGGGTAGCAATGTCAGGTTATTAAATACACCTATCTCGAAAAAAGTATAACTTTGCATTATGGAAGAACTTAAGCGCCTTAATAAATTTATAGCAGAAACCGGTTACTGTTCCCGCAGGGAAGCCGACCGCCTAATTGAAGAAGGGCGTGTTACATTAAACGGCGTTGTACCCGAAATGGGAACTAAAGTGAGTCATACTGATGAGATACGTATTGATGGCAAATTAATAATCGAAAAGACTACCAAAAACACTTACCTCGTATTTAACAAACCGGTGGGTATTGAGTGTACCACTAACCTTGATGTTGAAAATAATATAGTAGATTACATAAACTACCCAACGCGTATTTTCCCGATAGGGAGATTGGATAAAGCAAGTGAAGGGCTAATCTTTATGACGGATGATGGCGATATTGTAAATAAGATATTGCGCGCTCGCAACAACCACGAAAAGGAATATATTGTTACAGTAAACCGCCCAATTACTTATAGGTTCATTCAGCGAATGGGCAGCGGGATACCTATTTTAGATACCGTTACGCGTCGTTGTAAGGTTGAGCAGGTTAGCAAATATGTGTTTAAAATTATACTTACCCAAGGGCTTAACCGCCAAATTCGCCGCATGTGCGAATATTTAGATTATGATGTGGTTTCGCTTAAGCGTGTTCGTATTATCAATATTTCGTTAGATGTACCTGTTGGTAGATACCGAGACCTAACCCCACAGGAGATTGCTGAACTTAATACACTTATTGAACCATCGAGCAAGACTGAAGAAGCAAGTTTACCCAAACCGGAAGCAAGCACGAATAGAAATTTAATAAGGCCATCGCGACCTGACAGGAGATAGTTGGCAATATATTGTCGCAGTCAGCGATTAACGCTCTGTCATTCTGAGCGGAGTGCAACGCAGTCGAAGAATCTAAAAGCATCACATTCAATAATTATAATAAACCCTGGCAATTTACATTACCAGGGTTTATTATAATTATTGAATGTCTGATTAAAATTTGTAACCCAGTGAAAGCTGGAACACATTATTTTTTATATCTGTATCACCATCTTTATTTACATTGGATAATCCCGCATAGTAACGTGCCTGCACAAATATGCCTGTAGGAGAATCGTAACCTATACCACCTGTAAGCCCAAAATCAAGGTCGTTGGCACTGTCTCGTATATCATCGTCATCAGAAGATGAACTGCCGTCGACCGGACCAAATGAAAAACGTCCGTCGGTTTCTGCATTTAACAGATACCCAACCTGCGGACCCGCGTATATATTAAATCCTTCGGCAACATAAAATTTAAAGAGCACAGGCAATGTCAAGTAGTCGAATTTAAGTTTTGCTTCACTGTCATAATCTACACCAAATGCCGATCCGGTTTCACGAAAACGAACACCCTGTTGTGAGTACAACAACTCCGGTTGGATAGCAAAATTTTGACCGGCGTTAAACTCTGCTACAAAACCCGCGTGAAATCCTGTTCGGCTCTTTGCATCATCTACATCGCCGCCCCATGTTGCAAAGTTAACACCTGCTTTAATTCCGAAAGTAGCTTTTTGAGCTTGTGCTGTGTAGCCCATACCCAATAAAACAATCGCTGATAAAATGATTTTTTTCATAAGTATATTAGTTTTGGTGTACTAAAATTACTTTTTTTATAAGTAAAGTACTATAGGCCATTACAGATTTATGAATATTTTGGCATTTTTTCAAAGTGGCAAGAACCGCTTTAAATGTAAATTACAACCTTAAATAACCACACATTTATTATGACAAAAACTGCAATTATGATCGCCATATTATTAATTACCATAACATCTTCAAAAGCACAACAAGTCTACCCAACCCTTGGTAAAATACAAAGCTACGATGCCTCTTTTAACCAAGTAGTTGCCTCAGATGCGAAAATTGAAGTTATAGCATCTGGATTGCAATGGGCAGAGGGACCTGTATGGGTTAAAGAAGGTGACTATTTACTCTTTAGCGACCCAAGGCAAAACACTATATTTAAATGGACAGAGAAAGAGGGCGCCGCACCTTTTTTAAAACCGTCCGGTTATACGGGCGTGGGTAAGTATAGTGATGAGCCGGGAAGTAACGGATTAACCATAAATAAAGCCGGAGAACTTGTTGCTGCGGAACATGGTGACAGGCGCATAACAAAAATGAACCTTAAAATGGGTGGGAAGGTAACCGTGGCAGATAACTATCAGGGCAAACGCTTTAACTCACCTAACGATATTTGCCAGCACAGTAACGGCACTTACTTTTTTACCGATCCGCCTTACGGCTTACCCGGCCGTGAAAGTGATAAAGACAATAAAGAGCTTGCCCAAAATGGCGTGTACGGTGTTTCACCGGATGGGAAGGTAACCCAAATTGACGGATCGCTAAACCTGCCAAACGGCGTAGCATTATCACCAGACGAGAAAACGCTATATGTTAGCCAAAGTGATGGCGCACATCCGCACATTATGGCCTACCCTATTAAGGCAGATGGTACCGCGGGCAAAGGCACCATCTTTTTCGACTTTAGTAAATCAGGTCAAAAGGAGTTACTAAAGACAGCCGCAGACGGACTTAAGGTTGATGCCAACGGCAATATTTATGCTGCAGCTGCAAACGGCATTGTTGTAATTTCGCCAAAAGGCAAACCTTTAGGAAGGATTGATGTTGGCGTACAAACGTCGAATTCTGCTTTTGGAACGAATGGATATCTATACATGACATCTAAAAACTACGTATGCCGGGTAAAGTTGAATAAGTAATATTTAGAAATCAAAAGAGCCTTCTCTAAATAATAGAGAAGGCTCTTTTTTTTGCGAGATGTATCTATTTTAAAAGTCAGTCCCGGCACTTACGCTTTTCCAATTTTCAATTTCATTTTTAACGCTGTTTATTTTAATATCGGCCATAGCAACGGCATCGCTACCTAAAAACAAATAAAGTGGTGCATCTGGTGCTTCGACAGATTCTATAATAGCAGCTACACCTTTTTTAGGGTCACCGGGCTGGTTACCGTTTATTTGTTCCTGGTGTAATTTTTGGCTGTCGCGGGTAGACTGATAGGCAGCGATTGTATTTCCCGGGACTGCAAGCGAGTCTGATTCTAAAAAGTTAGTACGGAAATAGCCCGGCAAAACAATGGTTACTTTAACGCCGAAATCTTTACCCTCAGCGGCAAGCGATTCAGAAAATCCCGAAACTGCAAATTTTGTCGCGCAGTAAATACCAAAACCGGGGAAGTTGCCTGTAAATCCGCCAATAGAAGAGATATTAAATATGTGTCCGCTTTTTTGGTTGCGTAAATGCGGCATAGCATGACGAATTACGTTTAGTGAGCCAAATACATTTACATCAAAATTTTTGCGAGCCTCGGCATCACTAAGTTCTTCTACTGCACCCAGCAGGCCGTAGCCCGCATTATTTACTACTACATCAAGCTTACCAAACTTGGCTATAGCAGCTTCTATAGCACTGGCTACACTACCTTCATCAGTTAAACTAACTTCAAGCGGAAGCAGGTTTGGGTGTGTTCCGGCAGCTTTTTCTAGATCGGCAATGCTACGCGATGTTGCGGCAACATTATCGCCTTTAGCTAATAATTGTTCAATAAATTCTAAACCAAACCCTTTAGAGGCTCCGGTTATAAACCATGTCTTTTTACTTTGATTTTGCATAACGTGTACTGATTTTATTATGATGCAAAGTTATGACAGGTGTAAAGCGCGAGGCTTACGCTAATCAAACGAATGATTGCGAAATTCAAACACTCCTAAAAACCGATGGTGTTTGTGTAGTAAACTTTTTAAAGAAGTTATTAAAGTGGGCTGCCTCCTCAAAACCCAGGCTGTTGCTAATCTCGGCGATATTCCAATCGGTATGCTTTAGCAAAGCTTTAGCTTCGGTAAGCAAGCGTTCGCTTATTAATGTAGTAGTGGTTTTGCCAGTAGTAGTTTTAATAGCACGGTTAAGGTGGTTAACGTGCACTGATAAATTTTCAGCAAAATCTGTAGCGCTGCGCATAGTAAATCGCTGCATAGGCGTTTCTATAGGGAACTGCCTTTCCAGCAGCTCATTAAATATTGCTGTAATGCGCGAGTTAGCATTTGGGTGTTGGTATAAATTTACAGCAGCTTCGGTTTTTAAACCTAAGTGAATAAGCTCGTTAGTATAGCTATGCAATAAATCGTACTTAAAGGCATAATCGGAATTAATCTCGCTAATCATCTTTTCGAAAAGATTAGATACTGTTTCTTCCTGCTCTGTATTAAGCAAATACGATGGTTTGCCGCCAAGGGCAAACATAGGTAAATCGGTCAGCAGGGTGCGTGATTTTTCAGTAAAAAAGGCTGGCGTAAAGATACAGAAATACCCTCGCGACTCCCCTGACAAAGACTCCCATGTATACGGCACCTGCGGATTAAAGAAAATTAAAGTAGTCCCATCAGTCTCAATGCTTTTATCTGCATAATGATACCTGTTGCGCCCTTTAATCAATGTTATTTTATAATAGTCCCTGCGGGCATAACTTACAGGCGTGCCATGCAGGCAGTCCTCTATGCGGAAAACATTAAAATGCCCTACACCATTATTTAAGTTTGGCGGAAGTGTATTTAATTTTTCCCTGTAAAATTCTTCGAGCCCATGTGTTTCCATATAAAAAATTGCAAAATTCAAACAAATTTAAGATTTTAAAAATATAAAGCAAATAAGTACCATTTATTAGTGTAATATATCACCACACCATTCGCCCTGACGAAACAACCACTCATCATAAAAGTAATTTTCCTACACACCGATTAATGTACTTTTGACTCAACAAACCAATCAAACCTTTAAAACGCAAAATTATGGTAGCAGTATTTGTATACATCGCCAAGACGGTAATTACTTTAGCAGTATCGCTATTTTAAATACCAAACTTTAAAATTTTTATAACCAACAAACCACCAACCAATTATCAATCAATCATTTTTTATTGCCGGCGGACTCATCACCCCAAAGCAAATTTACAAGTAAGAATGCGTACATTTGAGTTAGTACGAACCGGGCAATATACTATTGCCCGGTATTTTTATAAGAATATTAAATGAAGTTAGTTAAAAGTTTTAAGTATCATATGTTTAGCCTTATAGGCTTTGTAGCATTCGTATTTGTTACATTATCTGCAAATAAAGTATTTTATAAATATTCAACCCCGCATGACGAAAACACCATTGGCATGATATGGTACTATTCGTTAGAAGGTGTGCTTTGTGGTGCAGTAGCATGGGTATTTTCGTATATCATACTATACTTTTTTGAGAGATACATCGACTTTGGAGACCTTAAAAAAAAGCACCTTTGGATAGTTATAACGGTTTTCAGCCTGGTGCAGGTACTATATAGTTTTACCATATGGCCAATATTAGATGCGGTATATAAAATATATGCAGGCATACCTATGCCTATTACCTCTGTAATGAAAGTAGGAAACATACCGTACTTTGCACTTATATTTTTATTGTGGATTTTTATATTAATATCCTTTAAACTACATAATTATATAAACCAGGTAACGCTTAATCAGATACAACTGGAGTCGAGCCTGCGGGAGTCGCAGCTTAATACGCTAAAAGGTCAGATAAATCCGCACTTTATGTTTAACAGCCTTAACAATATAAGAGGTCTTATACTTGAAGATACAACCCGTGCCCGAGACATGATTACCAGACTAAGTGAGATGCTGCGCTATAGCCTTACTAAAAACGATACTACTACCATTGCTATAAAAGAAGAGTTGCAAACCGTAGAAAATTATATTGAGATATCTAAAATTCAGTTTGAGGAGCGCCTTACATTTACGATTGATGTGAACACGGATATGCTGAACATAAGCATACCACCGATGATTATACAAATGTTGGTTGAAAATGCTGTTAAACACGGCATTGGTAAAATAAAAGAGGGTGGCACCGTAAGCCTTATTGTTGATAGAAACGACATTAACGAACTTGTTATTATAGTGCAGAATTCAGGCAAACTATCTATTGAAGAAGGCACTACCCGATTAGGGCTTGAAAATATTAAGCAACGCCTATCTATTTTATTTGGCCGTAAAGCCGGCTTTACCCTTTTAGAAAAAGACACTTTTGTTGAAGCTAAAATTATTATACCCTTAGCATGAACACCATAAAAGTTATTATAGTAGAAGACTCCCGCCTTGCGCGCAATGAATTAAAAGAGCTTATTAAACAGCACCCGGAACTAGACGTTATTGGTGAAGCGGAAAATGTAGATAGTGCTTATGAAATGATTACCCGTCAGCATCCCGACCTGATTTTTCTGGATATTAATATGCCTGAAAAAGATGGCTTTGCATTGCTTGAAATGTTAGAGGATGTGCCTATAACTGTTTTCACTACGGCGTTTGACGAATACGCAATAAAGTCGTTCGAATATAATGCGCTCGATTATTTGCTAAAACCAATAAATGCAAACCGTTTTGCTGATGCCGTTGAAAAGGTAAAACAAAAGCTTGTAATCAAGGCCCCCGAAGCTAATGTTGTTGAATACTTAAACGAAAATAGCCAGATATTTATTAAGGATGGCGAAAAATGCTGGCTCGTAAAAATAGGCGAAGTGTTTTTATTCGAAATCGTAGGAAACTACACGCGTGTGTATTTTAAAGATTGCAAACCATTAATTTACAAATCACTTAATCAAGTAGAGGAACGCCTACCACAACATTTATTTTTTAGGGCAAATAGGCAACAAGTAATTAATCTGCAATATATAAAAAGTGTAGATAACTGGTTCAACGGTAAGCTAAAAGCTACATTGCAAAATGGTGCCGAGGTTGAAATTTCACGCAGGCAATCGGCGTTGTTTAAAGAAATGCTGAGTTTATAATTTAATTTATTATCTGCAGAGCATCGTAAAGGCTCATTTTTTTTAATAGTATAAAAAATTAAGATATTTTTTATACTATGCACACATACTATAACGTTGTAGTGATATAAGAGTATTATAAACCTTAAATCACCAACCTTATTATGTCAAAAGTTAGCGTTTTCAACCCAGCTTGGATCGACCTTGTTTTTGAAGGTCGCAACCAAAGTTACGGAGCGTATCAATTGCGCCGTGACGATTCTAAAACAACTATTACAGCATTATTTACCGGCATTGGCCTCATGGTAATTCTTGTAAGTATTCCCGTTCTCTTAAATCGCTTTACGGTAAGTATACCCGCGCCTACTTCAAACGATAGCGGAACAATTATTCAAATAAATGATGCTGATATATTCACATTACCGGAGCCACCTAAACCAGTAGTTAAAGAGACTGCTCCACCCGCTGCAGCGGCACCATCATTAAACCCTACAATTAAGCATACCGCACTTGTTGCAACGTCAGACCCTGTACCTAACCCAGCTACCATTACACAGGTATTAGAATCTAATCCGGGCACTGCAACTACCGCAGGTACCACCGGCGGTAATCTATTGAGCAATTCTCCTACCGGCGTTACAGGTGGTACAGGCACAAACCCCAATCCAGCACCAGTAGAAACCAATGGATTGGCTACAACCGCCAGTGTAGATGTTATGCCTATGTATCCCGGTGGTATGTCTCGCTTTTATAAAGAAGTGGGGAGTAAATTCCGTACGCCGGAAGTGGCCAATGCTACTACACTTAAAGTATACGTATCATTCGTAATCGAAAAAGATGGTACTATGACCAATGTTAAAGTACTTCGCGACCCGGGTCATGGTATGGGTGCAGAAGCTTTGCGGGTTTTACAATCTATCAAAACAAAATGGACGGCCGGTAAAATAAAAGGTAATGCGGTACGCACTGCTTATAACCTGCCCATTACAGTTAATGTAAATTAGTTTAAAATCTACACAAATAAAAAAGGCTCCAAAGGGAGCCTTTTTTATTGTTCTATAAAAGTTATTGGTAACGTAGTTTTAGGTATCTTAATAATATGATATGGCTGTTCCATCATAGTCAAGGCATTACTCTCTACGTTATTTAACTTTTCAAACGTTACAAACATACTATCATTACGCTTAACTACAGCATTAATGGTTATAGTATGCCCAAGATCGGGGTATAGTTTGTCAACAACAGCAATAGCAGTACTTTGTGTATAATCTAGCGGGCTTTTTGTATTCTTACCATCTGTGTATACTTTGTAAAAATCTGCCCAGTCAGCTTCAGAATCTATAACATCGTTCCCACCCCCATTTCCATAGAATGCCCCGGAAAACGATGATTTCATCACGGTTTCAAATTGTATGTTAATGGGCTTATTATCATTGCTATCATTGTTATTATCGTCATCCTGGCAACCATTAAGAGCGAGTAAGGATAAAGAAAGAAGCATAATTTTTTTCATGATAGCAGGAAGTTTAATGTTGGTATTGCAATTTAAGAAAATTTTTAACTTAATCACGATGATTTTTACGGGATTAAACACAATAAATGCATATGTAAAAACATGCTGTAACGTATTAAAATAACCTTATCTTTGTATACTTAAAGTTTTTTTTATGGAAACTGTTTTAGATACTGCCAGGCCTGTGGCATCTAACGGGCTACTTACACAAAAACCAAAATGGCTTAGGGTAAAACTACCTACGGGCCAAAAATATACAGAATTACGGGGGCTTGTAGATAAATACAAGCTTAATACCATCTGCACATCAGGCAGTTGCCCTAATATGGGAGAGTGCTGGGGCGAGGGTACTGCTACATTCATGATATTGGGTAATACCTGTACACGTTCGTGCGGATTTTGCGGCGTGAAAACCGGAAGGCCCGAAACAGTTGACTGGGATGAACCTGAAAAAGTAGCGCGATCTATTAAAATTATGAGCATTAAACATGCCGTAATTACAAGTGTAGACCGTGATGACCTTAAAGACGGCGGTTCTATTATTTGGGCTGAAACTATCAAAGCAATCCGCAGGATGAACCCTAACACTACGCTTGAAACGCTTATTCCTGACTTTCAGGGTATAGAGCGTAATATCGATCGTATTGTTCAGGCAGCGCCAGAAGTAGTTTCACATAATATGGAAACTGTAAAAAGGTTAACCCGTGAGGTGCGCATACAGGCAAAATACGAGCGCAGCCTTGAGGTGCTTCGTTACCTTAAAGAAGCCGGTATTAAACGTACAAAATCGGGTATTATGTTAGGGCTTGGTGAAACCGAAGAAGAGGTGCTACAAACAATGGCCGACCTTAGAGATGTTAAGCTCGATGTTCTTACCATTGGTCAATACCTGCAGCCTAGTAAAAAACACTTACCTGTTAAAGAATTTATTACACCGGAACAATTTAAAAAATATGAAACTATAGGCCTTGAAATGGGCTTCCGTCATGTAGAAAGCGGTGCGTTAGTACGCTCATCTTACAAAGCGCAAAAACATATTTTATAATAGTGAACACAATGGAGTTATGAAAATTCCGCTGGTTTATATTCCTAAATCTAAGCTTAAAAAGTTTTTACATATCGAAAAACGTTTTAGGTCTCAAAATACAATTATACCTATAGGGTGTGACTGCCATCCGGCGTATAGTTTGCAAAAACTGCACATTCGTACACAAAGTTTTCCTTTTGACTGGCTTAACACATCAGCCTCAAAAGGAATACTTTATGTAGACAATAATATAGTAGTCGGCTTTAAATATTTTTTAGAAGACCTTACTGTTAATGATCATGGTAATGTAATTTCGACACACTACCCTTATGCGGAGTTCATTCATGAAAAAAATCTTGCCACTACTAAAGATAGCCAGCTAAAATTCACTCGTAGGATAAAACGGTTTCAACAAGCTTTACAGGAAGAAACAATTAGCTTTATCTATAATATTCCGGTGGCACAAATAATTAATGAAGTTGAAGCTGAAGAACTAATAACCTCTATAACTACATTTGTTGCCCAGCTAAAAAAGAGCCATCATCTCCATATTTACTTGCGGTATGATGAATCTGAAGACGAAAACGCAGACCTTGCCAATACCTTATTCGCGGCCTTGCAGAACACTAAAAGTGTAACAATTGTAAAATACGTGAGGCAATTAAAAAAGTATGGTATTTGGGGCAATAAGCATCAATACCCTGATTTATTTAAAAAATTAGGTATCCCGATAAAACAAACCTTTCCTAAAATTTATATCAAATAGCGGTGACCATTTTACCATAATTTAATGAATAAAAAAACAAAAATAGCCATTAACGGTTTCGGTCGCATAGGTCGAAACCTTTTCAGGCTTTTACTTAACCACCCAACTATAGAGGTGGCAGCTATAAACGATATTGCCGATGCCCGCACCATGGCGCATCTTGTAAAATACGATAGTATTCACGGCGTGTTGCCGTATGATGTTACCCATACCCATGATGCTATTATGATAAACGGCATTACCTACCCTTTTTTACGGCACGCTAATATTGCCGATATTAACTGGGCTGCTCACGATATTGATGTGGCGATAGAATCTACCGGGCGGGTTAAAACGCTTGAAGAGGCCAACCTGCACTTAGCCGCCGGTGCCAAAAAAGTAATCCTCTCCGCTCCGCCTGAAGACGACCGTATTAAAACAGTGGTGTTAGGCGTTAACGAACATATTTTAGACGGATCTGAAACGGTAGTTTCTAACGCAAGCTGTACTACAAACAATGCTGCCCCAATGATGAAAATCATTAACGAGCTTTGCGGTATTGAGCAGGCTTACATTACAACTATACATTCTTATACTACCGACCAAAGTCTGCATGACCAGCCGCATAAAGATTTACGACGTGCCCGTGCAGCATCACAGTCTATCGTCCCTACAACTACAGGAGCTGCAAAGGCGCTGACAAAAATTTTCCCTGAATTTGTGGGTAAAATAGGTGGTGGTGGTATTCGTGTTCCGGTGCCGGATGGCTCGCTGACTGATATTACCTGCTATGTACGAAATGAAGCCAGCATAGAGCAAATAAACGCTGCTTTTAAGGCTGCTGCCGATGGTGAACTTAAAGGCATATTAGCCTATACCGAAGACCCTATAGTATCGGTAGATGTAATTGGTAACCCGAATTCGTGCCTGTTCGACGCGCAGCTAACATCGGTTATCGATAAAATGGTAAAGGTGGTAGGTTGGTACGATAACGAGATTGGCTATTCTTCCCGATTAATCGACCTGGTTTTGTTTTTGGAGAAGAAGTAAGTTTTTATTAACTAATAATAAAACTGATCTTAGTTAAGCAGTAAAACCCAACCTTAGATTGCCACGTCGTTCCTCCTCGCAATGACAGGCTCGCTTGAAAAAATAAACATAAAAAAATCCCGACTACTTAGCAGCAGTCGGGATTTCTATTTATGGGTAAAACAGCTTATTTCGCTTTTCTCATTTCTCTTGCAAGAAGTGTATTTTTAAGCAGCATAGCAATAGTCATTGGTCCAACACCACCGGGAACCGGGGTAATGAATGATGCCTTTTTGCTCACATTCTCAAAGTCAACATCGCCGGTTATATGGTAGCCTTTTTCGGTAGTATCATCAGCTACACGGGTAATACCCACGTCTATAATAACCACATCATCTTTAACCATTTCGGCTTTAAGGTAATTAGGCACACCAAGGGCAGTGATAATAATATCGGCTTGGGTGGTTATCTGGCTAATGTTTTTAGTATGGCTGTGTGTAAGCGTAACCGTACTGTTACCAGGGAAACCCTTGCGACCCATAAGGATGCTCATTGGGCGGCCGACAATGTGGCTACGGCCTATAACTACAGTATGCTTGCCGGCAGTATCTACGTTATAACGCTCTAAAAGCTCTAGTATACCAAATGGTGTAGCTGGTATAAACGTAGTCATATCAAGTGCCATCTTACCAAAATTTTCCGGGTGAAAACCGTCAACATCCTTACTTGGGTCTATCGCCATTAGAACCTTTTGGTCGTCTATTTGCTTTGGTAGCGGTAACTGCACTATAAAACCATCGATATTATCATCCTGGTTAAGCTCTTCAATTTTCTTTAAAAGCTCCAGTTCGCTGATAGTGCTTGGCAGTTTAACCAGTGTGCTTTCAAAACCTACACGCTCGCAGGCTTTTACTTTGCTGCCCACATAGGTAAGGCTTGCGCCATCGTTACCTACAATTACAGCGGCAAGGTGCGGCACCTTTTCGCCATTGGCTTTCATTTTTGTTACAACTTCGGCAATTTCATTTTTAATGTCGTCCGAAACTTTTTTTCCGTCTAGTAGTTGCATTCCTTTTTGTTTAATGTTTGAATGTTTAAAGTTTAAAAGTTGCTAACATTTGCTTTAACATTCGTTGTTGTGTTGTGTTGTTGTTGTTGTTGTTGTTGTTGTTGTTGTGTTTGCTAAAAGAGTAAGTGGTTTGAGTAAGAACTTTAAACATTACACTTTTAGACTTTAAACTAAAATTTATGGTTTCATACCTTTCATACCGCCCATCATCCTCATCAGGTTTTTACCACCACCGCCTTGCATCATCTTCATCATTTTGCTCATCTGGTCAAATTGCTTTAGCAGCTGGTTCACTTGTTGTATTGATGTACCACTTCCTTTCGCGATCCTCGTTTTACGTTTAGCATCGAGCACCGCAGGCTTGCTACGCTCACCCGGTGTCATAGAATGTATTATAGCTTCGATGTGCTTAAAGGCATCATCTTCAATTTCAACATCTTTAAGCGCTTTACCGGCGCCGGGTATCATACCTACAAGGTCTTTCATGTTACCCATTTTTTTAACCTGCTGTATCTGGCTTAAAAAGTCGTCGAAACCAAATTCGTTTTTCGCGATCTTTTTCTGCAGCTTGCGGGCTTCTTCTTCATCGTATTGTTCCTGTGCGCGCTCTACTAACGATACAACGTCGCCCATACCCAATATACGCTCTGCCATACGAGCCGGATAGAAAACATCAATAGCTTCCATCTTTTCGCCCGTACCCACAAATTTAATAGGCTTGTTTACTACCGATTTAATTGTAATGGCCGCACCACCACGGGTATCACCATCTAATTTGGTAAGTATAACACCATCAAAATTAAGCCTGTCGTTAAACGCTTTAGCCGTATTAACAGCATCCTGGCCCGTCATAGCATCTACCACAAATAACGTTTCGTGCGGCTCGATAGCCTTATGCACGTTAGCTATCTCGTTCATCATCTCCTCATCTACAGCAAGACGACCGGCAGTATCTACAATCACTACGTTAAAGCCATTAGCCTTAGCATGCTTAATTGCATTTTGGGCAATTTCTACAGGGTTGCGGTTGCCCTCTTCGCTGTATACTTCTACACCTATTTGTCCACCCACAACCTGCAACTGATTAATAGCTGCGGGGCGGTAAATGTCGCACGCTACAAGTAGCGGCTTTTTATTCTTTTTTGTTTTAAGGTAATTAGCAAGCTTACCGGAGAAAGTAGTTTTACCCGAACCCTGTAAACCCGACATTAATATTACCGTAGGATTACCCGAAAGGTTAATACCGGCAGCATCGCCACCCATAAGCTCTGTAAGCTCATCTTTAACAAGCTTAACCATTAACTGGCCCGGCTGCAGGCTGGTTAATACGTTTTCGCCCAAGGCTTTATCTCTTACACGGGTGGTAAAATCTTTAGCAATTTTAAAGTTAACGTCGGCATCAAGTAATGCCCTGCGCACTTCTTTAAGCGTATCTGCTACGTTTACATCAGTAATTTTTCCGTGGCCTTTAAGTATATGAAAGGCTTTATCTAATTTATCGCTTAAATTATCAAACATAATTTGGTTCCATTTATAGAGGTGCAAATTTAAGGATTTGATTTTGAAGTTACAGGGTTCTGCAAATAAAAATCAGCCGAGTAAGCGCTTAAAGAAGTAAAAAACCAACCGCCTATACATATGGTAGCCAAACATAAAAAAACCAGCCTCATATTGAGACCGGTTTTACTCAGATAAAAACTTAAATATAAAATAAAAAACTAAACACCAATTTAATATATCGACCTTTATTATATCGAACCTAATTATTAAACAGCTCAGCAATTAAACACCCTACTCTGATTATCAATTTTTTAAATAAAAAAAACCGACACTTTAACTGCGCCGGTTTCAGAATTAATAATTTCCTTTTTCATTATAGTAAAAAAACCTTTCAGGTTGCATAGCTGTATTTATAATATAAACAGGCAATATGCTAAAAACCCTACTCATGTTATGATCTTTTTTAGAATGTAAAGATAATTTCAAAATGTAGAAAAGTGTATTCTTAATGAATTAAAATATAATCTATGGAATACAGGAACATTATCTACTTATGCTATTACTATTTTTTATAATTTAACAGCCACGTACCAGCCCTATGAAAAACGACTCGAAGTCAGGTATTTGCGAAGAACGTACTTTTGCTGCTTTTTTTAAAAGCCACGCAAAGCTGCTGCGCAACTATCTGTTCTACAAGTTCGGCAACGAAGAACAGGCTAATGACGTTGCACAGGAAGCCTTTATCAAACTGTGGGAAAACTGCGCATCTGTTCCGCCCGAAAAAGCAAAATCGTTTTTGTATACTGTGGCAAATAATACAACACTAAACCAGATAGCACACCAAAAGGTGGTGCTCGAATATTCTAAAAATAGCAGTACCCCTACTACCGATAAACAAAGCCCTGAATTTTTAATGGAAGAAGAGCAGTTTAAAGTTAAACTGCAATGGGCAATCGGCCGACTTACAGAGGGGCAGCGTAGCGCATTTTTACTGCACCGTATTGATGGGAAAAAATATGCTGAAATTGCCGAAATACTTGAAATTAGTGTTAAAGCAGTAGAGAAGCGAATTCATGGTGCGCTATTGCAATTACGAAAAGATATTGATACCTTTAAGTAGGGTTTTTAACTAAGTGGCTGTTATATTATAAACAGAGTATTACAATGAATGAGGATATTACATTGGCCAAATGGCTAAATGATGAAATGGATGAAGCAGAACTTAATGAGTTTATGCAAGCTCCTGAGTACGCCACATACAGTAAGATAAAAACACTTTCGGCTGAATTAAAAGCACCTGATGTTGACCTTAAAGATTTATATCAGTCTATAGATAAAAGTCAAAGTCAAATAAAGAAACCAAAAGTAAGAAAGCTTAACTCCTGGCTACCGCGTATCGCTGCTGTTTTAGTACTGGCTCTGGGTATATCGTTCTATTTATTTACTACAGCCGTCACAACCCAGACAGCACTTGCAGGTAATAGGGATGTGTTTATATTACCTGATGAATCTGAAGTTACGCTTAACGCAGGATCTGAAGCGAGTTATAAGGAATGGAACTGGAGCGATAACCGTAAGCTACAACTTAATGGTGAAGCTTATTTTAAGGTAGCTAAAGGCAAAACGTTTGATGTTGTAACTCCGCTTGGCACTATTACAGTGGTGGGCACCAAGTTTAATGTAAAAGTGCGCAACAACCGTTTAGATGTTACCTGTTTTGAAGGCAAGGTAAAAGTTACAACCAAAAACGGCACCTTACTTTTAACTCCTGGTAAAACAGTTGCATTTAATGATGGCAAAAATTTAGAGCTTCCTAATACTATAGCAAATAAGCCGGGCTGGTTAGGCTATGAAACTTACTTTGCAAACGAGAGCCTTCAAAATGTTATTTCCGAAATGGAACGCCAGTATAAAGTAGATATTACAGTTGTAGGCAATGTACCTGCTAAGCCTTTTACAGGTACCATCCCTATGAATAACATTACTACTGCACTTGATATTATACAACCTATTTATCATTTAAAATCTAAAAAGGCAGGAGACAAAATCATATTAACCGCTGAATGACATTTGGAACCCGGTATTGTTTATTAGTTTTAATTCTTTTTTTTTTCGCTCCGAATGTGTTTGGACAAGGCGGCAGGAAAAGCATTGACTTAAAAATAGTACTGGATAGCATTACACTATTGCACAACGTAAAGTTTAATTACAGCGAGCACGATATTACTAACTATAATGTGATTCCGCCGGTAGCCGCCATGCCTTTAAAGGCCAAGCTAACTTATTTAGCTAATCGTACCTCACTTAATTTTAAAGAGACCGGCAATTACATAGTTGTATTTATAGCACCCAAAATAAAAACTAACCGCATTTGCGCTTATGTTACTGATGAGCTTGGCATGCCACTGGATAATGCCATTGTACAGTATGACAACGCAAATAAATTGGTAACGGGTGATGACGGTTATTTTGAATTACCGCAACAGCACCAGGCACTCTATGTTGCGCGCCTTGGTTACGCAGATAAGTTTGTTTCTTTAAACGATTTTAAGGATGACTGTTTACAAATCATCTTATCATTAGAGACTAATGAACTTACCGAGGTTGTTGCCGAGCGATACCTTGCCACAGGTATATCTAAGCAGAAGGATGGCAGCTATACCATAAAGCCACGAAAGTTTGGTATCCTTCCTGGTCTTGTAGAACCGGATGTGCTTCAGGCCATGCAACAATTGCCCGGAATAAACAGCACCGATGAAACCGTTAGCAACATCAATGTACGTGGCGGTACGCACGACCAAAATTTATTTACTTGGAATGGTATCCGGTTGTTCCAAACAGGGCATTTCTTCGGTCTAATATCGGCAATTAGCCCAAACCTTGCCCATGATATTAAAATATATAAAAACGGCACATCCGCTTTTTATGGCGAGAGTGTTTCTAGTGCTGTAGATATATCATCACACCCTTTAGATATAGGAAATAACACCGCAAGCATTGGCACAAATATGATAAGCGCCGATTTTTATACGCGTATTAAAACATCGGATAATTCCACCTTTGAGGTTTCTGCACGCAGGTCGTTTACTGATGTTATCGATTTGCCCACGTACAGCAATTATTCTAAACGTATCTTTCAAAATACTATAGTAACTGAACTTACTAATAGCACCGATATTAATTACAAAAGCGACAAAGAGTTTTATTTTTATGATTTTACGGCACAATACCATCAAAAAATAGGCTCAAAGCATAATTTATATCTAGATGCTATAGGAATAAACAACAAGCTCGATTTTACGCAGGGTACATTTAGTACCACCGCGCCGGTTACAACCACGAGCATCCTCGAGCAACTTACCTTAGGAGCCACCGCCCTATGGAAAACGCAATGGAATGATGAGCATAGCAGCGAAGTTAGTATATACAAATCGTATTATGATGTTGATGGAGCGAGTGCCTCGCTCAATACAAATCAGGTCACTACACAAAACAACACAGTTAACGATGCAGGCATCAGGGTATCCGACCATCAAAAAATAACCGAGATGTTTTCGTTACATACCGGTTACCAATACAATAAAATTGACATCAAAAACAGCGATGAAACTAACGAGCTGAATTACATCCGGCAGGCAACAGCTGCGCTACGAAGTCATGCGGTAATTACTGAGGTAGAGTACAATCCCGAAAGTTCAAAAGTTTATATACGCGCCGGCCTACGTGGAAATTACATAGAGCAATTTTCTAAATTATATGCAGAGCCCCGACTACAGGTTAACTATAGTATTAAACCCGGATGGCAACTTGAGGTATTGGCAGAAAGAAAAAGCCAAACAGCATCGCAGGTAGTCGAACTACAGGATGATTTTTTAGGGATCGAAAAACGCCGTTGGATATTGGCAGACAATAATGAGATACCATTACAACGCAGCAGCCAGGTATCCGGCGGAATTACCTTTAAAAAAAGTGGATGGCTTTTAGCAGCAGATAACTTTTACAAGAAAGTAACCGGAATTACGACCGGTGGGCAGGCTTTTCAGAACCAATTTGAATTACAAAGTTCAAAAGGTAGTTATACGGTTTATGGTACTGAATTTTTAGTGCAAAAACAGTTCAAAAATTTTTATGCCTGGCTTAGCTATACCTGGAATAACAACAACTATCGTTTTGATGACGTCGAGCCCCGAAAATTCCCCAGCAATTTTGAGTTAGCTCATACCATTAACTCCGCTTTAAATTATGAATGGAATAATTTAAAAATAGCTTTAGGATCTAAGTGGTATACCGGCAAACCCGTTACTGAACCGTTAATAAGCGAGCCGACATCTGGAGGTAGTGCTCCAACAATCGCATACGCGTACCCTAACTCACGTAATTTAGATAACTTTTTTCAGGCTAATTTTTCAGCAGCCTATTCTGCGTCAGTAACATCAAAAGCGAGGTTGCAATTTGGATTATCGGTACTTAATGTATTTAACCGCAAGAATATTATTAATAATTATTATCGTGTAAATACTACAACAAACGATATTGAAGCAGTGAATACCTTTGCCTTAAAACGAACACCTAACGCTTTTATAAAATTGAGTTTGTAACTACTCGCATATCCGACACTGATGTACATATAAAAAAATCCGCCCCATGATAGGGCGGATTTTACTATTCAAAAATAATGGGAATTATTTTTTGATAACTTTTTGTGTAGCAGTCTGGTTATTATCAAACAAAACTTTAACCATATAAACACCGCTTTGTAATGATGAAAGGTCAACATTTTGAGAAGCACCTGTAAGCACTACCTGACCTAATGTGTTAACTACAGATACATTTTTAACAGCAAGTCCGTCAGCATTAATTGTAGCTACAGATGTTGTAGGGTTAGGAGAAATACTAAAGCCTTTAACAGCAAATTTATCTGTACCTAAAACTTCTGTACCACCTACCATATAGGCAGATGTTGGGAAATATCCGTCTTTATTAAAAAATTCCGCTCTCGGCACTTCAATTTTAAACTTATGAGTCCCTGCTTTAAGATCGCCTAGTTCAACAACACGTGTTGGTATTGCGTTGCCAGGACACCAGTTATTCCACGCCCACGCAGCATCAGTATTAGGACGTAAAGTTGCTGGATTTGTGCTACAATCGTAGTAAATACAGCTACCTTGAGTGTTGTACTTTCTGTAAGGAACGCACGATTTACCACCTGGAGTGTAGCTTAATTTCAATGCATCATCAAAATAAACATTATGTTGCCTTCTTACATATTCTTCACCATTAGTACCGGAACCGTGGTTTGAAGTTATTAAATAAATTTTTGCGTTAGGGAAATCTTTATCTAGTGTAACTGTAACTGTCTTAACTGTTTTTCCAATTTCATCTGTACCATCTAAAGTGTAATTCTTAAGCTCGTAATTTGTAAGTATAGGAGCAAAAAAATTAGGGCCTTGTGTTAAACGGGTATTTGTCGATGTTTCAAATTTAAGCGATCCCTGCCAAACATCATTCCTACCCGCGCAACCAGCAATTTCCTTTACAGCACCACCCCTGTCGTCACCTTGATAGCCATAAACTTCAAGTTCAACCCAAAAATCATACTGTGCGGCAAGATTTTCGTCATGTACTATTTTAGCAACATTATCAATCTGAAATTCATACGGCACCTCTTGTAATGCAGCATTTTTATTCATAAATGGTGTTATATAACGACCAATTTCAATTCTGCTAACCGTTTTATAGTCGTAAGAAGTGGCACCTTTAGGCACGAATGCTAAGTTTACTTTACCAATCCTGTCATAATTATCACACAGAGGATTTAATATAACAGTCATTTTAAGCGTATTGCCTATTGCAACAATCTGCTCATCTGTCAATTTTTTACCATAAGACGAGTTACTGTTACGTACAGCACCCTCTGGCTTTGGAGTATTAACAGTACCTTCATACATACCATAAAAAACAGCCTTGTCAAATACTTGAATTGTAGTAGTTTCTTGCGCTGTTGCTGAGTATCCACCAAGCAATGCCGCAAATAAAGAAACATTAAGTAATAATTTTTTCATAGAGAATATTTTTAAAGTGCCTAAATTAAACAAATTTTCTAATAAAAAAATTATCCACGTATACAATCATCATGTTTTATGTTAAAAAAAACTTATTAACAATAAATTGTTACATTTTAGAACTGAAAGTAAATAAATGGCTGTGGCCCAGCTGATGCTGCCGCGTAAACTAACCAGAATATGAAGCCTAAAATTACCGCCTTAATTAACAGCGGTGTACTGTAAAACATGCGCTTTAGCCCATCTGAAAAACTCTGCGGTAAAAAATGCCATATATAACCTATAGCCATTAGCAGGAATACATTTTTATACCCCATAACAATAGTTTTCCACTGCTCAGGGTTAAATGTTACATTGCCAATGTTATGTATTAGTTCGAGAGCAGAACTAAAGTCTTTCGCACGGAAAAATATCCAACAAAATGCCACAAAGTGAAATGTAAGCACTACAGAGAAAAACTTCCATATTGGTCCGGTGGTTGGTGTACCATCTTCCCTTTTGTTAGGAAAAAACTCTATTACAATTTTGTGCACTGCAAGAGCAATACCATGCAACGCGCCCCAAATAACAAAACGAAGGCTCGCCCCGTGCCATAAGCCACCGAGCAACATGGTTGTCATTAAGTTTACATTGGTAAACATTGTTTTCTCTCTTTCTTTAGAAAGCAGGAACGTCAATGTAAATACCACCAATCCGGTTACACTTATTATTAAAGGAATATTGCTGGTTGGCGCAAAATTGATTCCCCAAACTATTAGCCCGAAGAAAAATAATGCCGGAAATAAAAAACCTGCGAAAGAACCATTTCTATTACCCCCTACTGATATATAAAGAAAATCTTTAAGCCATGTAGAAAGCGATATGTGCCATCTTCGCCAAAACTCTGTAATCGACGCAGACTTGTAGGGCGTACGGAAGTTGGTTGGCAATTTAAAGCCAAGTAGTAGCGCTACACCAATTGCCATGTCGCTGTAACCCGAAAAATCGCAGTATATCTGTATCGTATAGCCATACGCCGCCATTAAGTTTTCAAAAGCCGTATAACTGTTAGGAGCATCAAAAACACGGTCAACAAAGTTTATCGAAATATAATCGGATATAACTGTCTTCTTAATAAGACCACCAATAATAAGGAACAACGCATTGTTAACATCAGCTTTGGTAAGCTCCAGCTTTGCGTATATCTGCGGTATGAAATCTTTTGCCCTAACAATAGGCCCTGCCACTAGCTGTGGGAAAAACGATACAAAGAAAAGATAATCGACATAATTTTTAGCCGGGGTAATTTCCTTACGATAAATTTCGATTATATAACTAATGCTCTGAAAGGTATAAAACGAGATACCTACCGGTAGTAACACCCTCTGGAAAGTATAGTCAAAACCAAAAAGCACTTTGCTACTATCTAATATAAACGTGGTGTATTTAAAATATCCTAAAAAAGTTAGGTTTACAATTACGCTAAACCATAAATATACACGACGTTGTACATCGCGGTTTTCCTGATACAGAAAGTAACTTAAGGTATAATCTACTACTGATGATAGTAACAACAGTATAAAATAGATACCGCTCGATTTATAGTAAAAAAATAATGAGAAGGCAATTACATATACCAGTCGCAACCTAAACGTTTTGCGTGTAAGTATATAAATACCATAAAACACCACAAATAACCCCAGGAACAAAGGAGTATTAAATAATAACGGCGCTTTAGGATCGTAAGTAAACCACGCTACTACATCGCTCCATGATAATTGCGGCAAAAAATTGTTTAGCTGCATCACTACTCCCTGTTGGTTTTAAAATTATCGTATGCCTTTATAAAAGCTTCGGTAAAAAGCCTTCCTTGTTTTTGATATCCGTCTTTACTATAATGCACCCTATCGGTACTCATAAGTCCGCGTGCAGCGTTGCGGGGGACTCCATAGAGACCACCCATTTCACTAAATAAATCCCACGTGGCATATTTTAAGGTCTCTTCCTGTACCTGTATACTTTTAGAGTACGCCGCAGCAATGGTATTAGGATATTTACGTTTGAATAAGGATGGTGGCGGACTCATTACCAACAGGCAAACATTTGGATTTTTCGTTTTTACGTTCTCGATAAACGAGGATAATTGAACCATAAAAGCATCGGCACTCATCTTATCGAATGTCTCGTTTGTACCCAAAGATATTATAACCAAATCAGGGCTTAGCGCCGGAAGCTGGTCAAAAAATAGTGGGTATTTATTAAAATCTGACGCTTTAGCACCGTTAATCCCTATACTGTGATAAATAACACCGGGAGCATCACTCTCTAAAACCAGTCCGCTCAAACTATATTCTTTCTGTTCTTTATTAGGCAGCAAGTATATCTTATCGAGGGCCTCTTTACTGTAATAATAATGTGATAGTGCATCAGCTTCAAGCGTAAGCGGAATAAATTCAGACCGCTTTACTTCGCGCTTTTGCAATTCGCTGGTAGGTATCTTCAAGGTTTTCCCGGCACGGATACGATCGGTTTTTAAGCCGTTGACTTTCTTTAACTGCGTTATAGATACGTTATACTTATCGGCTATGCTGCCCAGCACCTCGCCGTTTTTAATTTTGTGGGTTATCTTTTTAGGAACCGTACTCTCTAATACTATAATTTTAGAACTGGTTGCAACATCAAACGCTGATGCATTGCCCGGAGTAATAATTTTTACGGTATTGAAATCGTATGAACTATCTCTAACATTAAGTTCTACAACAAAATTTTCGCGGGTTTCTAAAGATATACCGCTAAGCCCTACCTCTGTACCTGCTTCGACCGGATAGATAATTCTGCGGCTTTTCCATGAGGCATTACTTTTAAAACGGGTTATATAGCTCCCGTTGGTTTTAGCCAGTTGATGCGGAAAACAAAACCCCGCACCGCCGTTGCCGTAACGCTCCTGCAATGTCTTGCGGATAATATTGGTCATTAAATCGGCCTGAATGTGAGAGTCGCCAATGTGCACAATATTCACTTTCCCTTTTTTACCCTTTTCTAACTTAGCAAGTTTCTCGAAAAATGATTTAAGTGATGAGGCGTTAGTAATTATATTAGGGCCGGCAACTTCTGTAGTATCAATAACGGTAACAGCATCTACGGCAAGGCTGTCGATATCTACATCGGTAGAATCAACCTGCGCCATCGCCGGAAACCAGCCCATAAGGCATAGCATTATAAAAGCCAGCCTATTGCGCATGTGTAGTGTCTTGTTTTTTAATTATTGTCTCGGCTGGCACCGTAGGCTTCACCGTTGCTGTAGGCGGTTTGCTTACCGCGGGTGTCACCTGAGTATTTGTCGGCTTTACTACCGGAGTAATAGGTTTGCCTGCTGCAGGCTTTGTAGCTGGTGCAGGTTTAAAAGCAGGCGCTGCAGGCTTAGCAGGCTGCTGTACCGCAGGTTTTACAGTTTTAAACGAATCACGAACAGGCTGAGCCGGAGCCGGCTGTGTCACCGGAGGTATAATATCTGACGGAAGCGGTTTTACTCCCCTTAATTTTTTATATTTTAGATATCCTTCATTAATCTGGTGGTATATAAGATCGGATATTTTTTTAGATCCCCTAAAATTAAAATGCGTATAATCTTTATTAGCATTAGCAGGAGCTTCCTCTACCCATTTAACCATAGAGCCATCGCCACCCATTAGCGAGTAAAGATTTACATAAGCCGATTGTGTTTTAACCGCATAACGTTTTTGCGCCTGCGAAAGCGGCACTACCGCCGAGTCGGTTTTCATTTCTAAACCGTACTTAGTCGACTTATCTGCTGTAGACACAATTAGTATGGCCACACCCGGAAAACACTCCCTTAAATGCGCCACTACTTTAGCCATACGCTTTTCGTACCAAGAGTAGTTAAGGGAACCGTAATTTAGCACGTTTGTACCATAATGCAGCACAATAAGATCGTAACCCAGTTTGTCGTTAAAGGCACGCATAAGGTTAGTATCAAAATTAGCAATTGGCAAGCCAGAGTTACCACGGTTACTAAAATTATCTACATGCACACCTTTGCCATCATCAAAATTAAAACCGTAAAACGGGATTGAATCTGCTGCTACAAAATTTGCTTTAAAGCTTTTAACACTTCCTTCGGCAATGCGTAATGTATTCAGATTACTGGTTGGGTTTAACTTTTTAGTAAGTGTATCACCGCCAATAATAATTTGTGCCTTTGCTTTTGCATTGCCTGATTTACCGTAAAATAAAGTCGGGTTATTTAACTGGGACAGGTTGCGAAGGTTGCTCGCCCTATACTTTACCCAAATGGGGTTTACAGTATCGTGCTTAACAAAAAACACATGCCCATTTATACCGAACGGTTTTCGTGGATGCTTAACATTAAGGTACGACTGTGTTCTCCAATTATCTGAAAACTGGTGCGTAATGGTGCTTCTTGAGGGTGCCGACTCGGATGTGATGTTCACGAAACCTACACCGTCACCACCAAAGCGCGCCTGCAGGCTCGATCGTAAATCTTTAACAATCATATCACCATCGGTCATAGAGTCGCCAAAATAGGCAATACGTACTTTGCCTTGCTTTTTAGTCTCCAGCTCAAGTAATTTTTCGTACAATACTGCAAGGTGCTGAAAGCCTTTATAATCTTCGTATGTTTCTGTCGGGAATTTGATACCGTTTACAGCCTCAAAATGTATTTTAGTATTAGTAAGCGTATCTTTTCCGGCAGGACCGGATTTGTCTGCCTCAATGGCTTCAAGCATGGTGCTATCTACCACAACGTTTTTAGTGTTACCGTTGGTTTCAGTAAAAATCTTGGCAGGTAGATACCGCTTAAAAACCAGCAGCGATACTATAGATAGCACCACGATAAAAAACGATTGAAAAAAGTAGGACTGGTTCTGGTTCACGACAATATCTTTTTAAAGATCAATTACATACGCTCAGGAACGCCGATACCCAGCAATCCGAAAGCCGATTTTATAGTTTCGCCCACTTTTTTGGATAACTGTATCCTGAATACTTTTTCATTCTGAACCTCTGTACCCAATACCGGCACGCTTTGGTAAAATGAATTGTATTCCCTAACCAGGTCATAAGTATAATTAGCAATTAATGCCGGGCTATGCCCATCGGCAGCAGCCTGAATAACATCAGGATACTGGCTTACTATCTTTAATAACTCTTTTTCTTTTTCATGCAGATTCACCTCATCTACCGCAAGTGTTACCGATATATTAAAATCAGCACGGCGCAGCAGCGATTGTATCCTGGCATACGTATATTGTATAAACGGACCTGTATTACCCGCAAAGTCAACCGACTCTTTAGGATCGAACAAAATACGTTTTTTAGGATCTACTTTTAGTATGTAGTATTTTAAAGCACCAAGGCCGATAATATTGTAAAGGCGCGCCTTTTCATCATCAGAATACCCCTCAAGCTTGCCTAATTCTTCCGAAATGCTTTGTGCCGTAGCCGTCATTTCATCCATTAAATCATCGGCATCTACAACAGTACCCTCACGGCTTTTCATTTTACCCGAAGGTAAATCAACCATACCGTAAGATAAATGATACAGGTTGGCAGCCCAGTCGAAACCTAATTTTTTAAGGATAAGAAACAACACTTTAAAGTGGTAATCCTGCTCGTTACCCACGGTATACACCATTCCGCCTACATCAGGAAAATCTTTAACACGCTGTATAGCGGTACCAATATCCTGTGTCATGTATACTGATGTACCATCAGATCGTAATACAATTTTACGGTCTAAACCATCAGCCGTTAAATCTATCCAAACCGAACCGTCAGGGTCTTTTTCAAAAACACCTTTTTCGAGTCCGTCGGCCACTACATCTTTACCTAAAAGGTAAGTGTTGCTTTCGTAGTAATAGCTATCAAAATCAACGCCGATGTTTTTATATGTTTCTTCAAAACCTTTGTATACCCAGCCGTTCATGGTAGCCCAAAGTTCTTTAACCGCAGGGTCATTAGCCTCCCATTTAAGGAGCATTTCCTGGGCTTGAAGCATTATCGGTGCTTTCTTTTTTGCTTCATCCTCGGTAGCGCCATCTGCAACCAGTTGGTTTATCTGCTCTTTATAAGCTTTGTCAAACTCCACATAATATTTACCTACCAGTTTATCGCCTTTAAGGTTAGAACTATCAGGAGTTTCTCCGTTACCGAATTTTTCCCAGGCCAGCATTGATTTACAAATATGTATACCCCTATCGTTAATAATCTGAGTTTTATATACTTTATTACCTGAAGCCTTTATAATATTAGCTACCGAATAACCTAACAGCACGTTACGTACATGGCCTAAGTGCAGCGGCTTATTAGTATTTGGCGAAGCAAACTCTACCATTACGGCTTTACCACCTTCGGTTGGTGCTACAGTACCGTAGGCTTCATTATCTTTTATCTCGTTAAAAAAGTTGATATAATACGCATCAGATATCACGATATTTAGAAATCCCGAAACTACATTAAAACGGTTTACAATATCAGAATTCTCTACAAGGTACTGCCCTATTTTATTTCCGAGTTCTACCGGGTTGCTTTTTACAAGCTTTAAAAGCGGAAAAATTACCATGGTGATATCGCCCTCAAATTCCTTGCGGGTAGCCTGTAGCTCTATCTTATCTAAAGATACATCAAACAGTTGCTGCACGGCTTTTTGCACGTGAGAGGTAAGGATTTGCGATAACGTCATTATTGGTAAGTTTTTTAAAGGGTGCAAAGATAAGTATATTTTAGCAACGTTATAAGCCGAATATATTTAAAAAATATGTTAATTAAAATCCATAATTATAGCAGGTTCAGCTTTTTTAAAGTACAAACTTTTTAAAAGTTTTCGACAAGATTCTATATTTATTTTCAGCCGATTAAGTCCCAATAAAAATCACATATAAAATAAATTTAAAGTTTTTTGTAACAAAACAGTACTGCCTTAGTCTTATGGTCATCATCATCAATCATCAACCCCGGCATAAGCAAACACAAATACCAGTGACGGGCAAAATAACGAACAATGAAATTTAAATTACTTTTCGCGCTTCTTATAGGGAGCATAACGATGCTTAATGCACAATCGCAAGGAACTATTACCGGTAAAGTTATCGATAAACCTACCAAGCAAACATTACCATACGTAAACATTATTGTTAAAGAAAATGGCAATGTTGTTACCGGCGGCATTACTGCCGATAATGGTGAATTTACAGTTAAAACTCCCGCTTTAAAATCCTACACTGTTGAGGTTCAGTTTATGGGGTATAAGTCGGCTGTATTAACTGCCAACCTTAATGAGGGCGCCCGACAGATTAACCTGGGCACAATAGCATTAACCGAGGAAGCTACAACGCTAGACGAGGTGAGCATTGTAAAAGAAACATCGACCATCGAGCAAAAACTTGATCGTAAAGTAATTACCCTTGGCCGCGACCTTACAACGGCCGGTGGTACTGCTGCCGAGATCATGAACAATATACCATCGGTCAACGTAGATCAGGATGGTAAACTTTCACTTCGTGGGAACCAGAACGTTCGGGTACTTATCGATGGTCGCCCTACTAATATCGATCCTGCGCAGTTGCTTAAGCAAATTCCAAGTTCATCTATTAAAAAAATTGAGCTGATTACCAACCCAAGCGCTAAGTACAATCCTGAAGGGATGAGTGGTATTATTAACATCATACTGAACAAAAATGCTAACGATGGCTTTAACGGAAGTTTTAATGCAGGTATTACATTTGGTCAAACCCCTAAAGTAAATAACTCGCTCGATATGAATTACCGCACCGGCAAGATTAACTTTTTTGCAAATGGCGGTAGTAATGATGGCAGGAACTTTAATAGCGGACAAATTGACCGACTGGATGTTGGCTCAAGACAGATGCTGGACATTGTAAATAATAACAAAGGCTATCTGGGCAAATTCGGGATGGATTATTATATAGATGATAACAATACACTATCCGCCTATACCAATCAAAACTATTTTACCGGTGTTGGCACTGTTGATACTGATATTAATTATCCGGCAGGATCTGAACTGGAAGATATTATCCAACTGTCGCAATACGATACTGAGAATAGGAACAATACCTACGACATAGCTTACAAACATAAGTTTAAGAAAGAGGGCCACACACTTGACTTTGAAGGTAACTTTAACGACAGTAAACAAACCCAAAATGGCGACTATAACACTTCTGTAGGTAGCGCTAATACAATTTACATTGATGACATTGTAGATAACAGGCAGCTTACTACCCTTAATCTTGACTATATAAATCCGCTTAGTGAGAAAAGCACGTTAGAGCTTGGTGCCGAGTCGCGTACTACACGAACGGATAATACCTACATTACTACCAACCCGAATATCACTAACCCTTCGCTGCAAAATTCGTACTATACGTATGATATTGATATTTATTCGGCGTATGCCACGTTTGGGCAAAAGTTTACAAAATTCAGCTACCAGTTAGGGATGCGCCTTGAAAGTTTTAAATCAGTGGCCGACTTTAACCGCGGACAGACAAAATTTGAGAACAAGTATTTTACAGCATATCCATCAGCTTATTTAACGTATAATTTTGATGAAAAAAACATGTTTCAGTTAAGCTACAGCCGCCGTGTAGACAGGCCAAGCCTTGAACAAACCAAGCCGGTAAGGGAGTTTAGCACGCCGCTGGTAACATCATTAGGTAATCAGTACTTAGAGCCACAGTTCACCAATTCGGTAGAAGTAAATTATACCAGAACATTTGGACAAGGATCATCTATTACAGGAGGTATTTTTTACAGATTAATTGATAACGAAATCAGTAGGGTAATGTATCCTGATGAAACAACGCCTAACACGCAAGACCAGATTATGAGCTTTGCAAACTTTAGCCACAATAACGCTTTTGGTTTTGAAGTGTCATCTAACTATAAAATTACCAAATGGTGGGATATTCAGCCGGCGATTGATTTCTCCCGAATTTCGCAAAGAGGATTGGTATCTATATTAATTCCGGGTACTGAAGATGATTACGAGCCTACCCAAAAACAGGTTAACGTTGCAGCATTTAATGCAAGGATTAACAGTAACTTTAAAGTGAATAAACGTTTGAGCTTTTTACTTTTCGGTTTTTACCGGAGCGCTGTTGACGGAATACAAAACAACAGCAAAGATATGTACAAGATAGACAGTGGTGCACGTTACACACTGCTGGATAGTAAACTATCGCTAAGCCTGCGCTTTAACGATATGTTTAAAACAATGCGATACGCGTTTGATGCTACCAACCCATACCCGCAAACCGGTGAGTTTAAATGGGAAAGCCGTACTGTGTATTTTGGGTTGAACTATATGTTTGGCGGCGGAAAAAACAGGGCTATGCAGCGCAAGCAGCGTGAAAACGACACTAAACAAGGTGGTGGAGGAATGTTTTAATTGGTAAGCATACAATTCTATTGGCATCAATCAATGCACTTATATTAATTAGGTTAGTTAAAGGCCCCGGAGCAGTTCGCTGTTTCGGGGTTTACCTTTTTTATGAGATTTGAGATAGTAGATTTGAGATTTTAGATAGCTAAATTCATAAACGAAGAACGCCTTATAACCAAAATGATTATAAGGCGTTTTATATCTAATTAGATTGCTTCGTGCCTCGCAATGACGAATATTCTGTTATTTTGAGCGCAGTGCAGCGTAGTCGAAAAATCTCAATAATTTTAAGAAAATGCTTCCTATGTCAGTATTACACATTATGAAAGATTGCTACGTGCCTCGCAATGACACGAATTGTGGTTTATCTAAATTTTCAAGGGAAAATTTCTATAACCGCATTCGGTTTAACGTTTACATACAGTTCATCAATTTCGGCATTGGTAACAGCAATGCATCCGGCAGTCCAGTCGATAATGCGGTGCGATTTATTTATATAGCCGGCTCTACCATTTGGGAGTCCGTGTATTTTGATATCGCCTCCGGTAGGTTTCCCTAGTTTAGCAGCGTTGGCAATATCGGTTGCATTAGGATATGAGATCCCTAAATTTTTATGATACCCGCTATTTGGGTTACGGGCGTTAATGGTATATGTGCCTTCAGGCGTTCGGTTATCGCCTTCATATTGTTTATGCCCTACAGGATTTTTGCCCAATGCAATGCTATACGTTTTTAATAGCTTACTATCTGAATACGCCTGCATTTTCCGTTTCGATTTATACACTATTAACTTATCTACAACCGCACCATCTGGCAGTTTTTTATCAGGGTAAAAATACCATATCGCAAAGCCCGCAATGATTACGGGAACAAACCAAAGCAATTTTTTCATTGGTAAAGTTTCAGGTTTAAAGCTCAAGTTTAACTATACTCAAACATAAGGAAAAAATACAAAAAACTCCTTATAACCAAGTTGACTGTAAGAAGTTTTATATATTAGATTGCCTCGTGCCTCGCAATGACGAATATCTTGTCATTTTGAGCAAAGCGCAGCGAAGTCGAAAAATCTCAATAATTTTAAGAAATGCTTTCTGCGTCAGTATTAGTGGCAGATTGCTTCGTGCCTCGCAATGACGCCGAGTGTGGCTGAATATGAAATCTACATTCTTAATCTGAAATTTTAACCTACCACTTAATAATAGTGCTGCCCCATGTAAAGCCGCTACCAAAAGCTGCAAGTACAACGGTGTCACCTTCCTTGATTTTACCTTGTTCCCAAGCCTCAGTTAGAGCGATTGGAATAGAAGCAGCGGTAGTGTTACCGTATTTCATGATGTTATTATACACCTGATCATCCGTTAGGCCAAACTTCTGTTGAATAAACTGTGATATTCTTAAATTAGCCTGGTGCGGTATTAGCATATCAATATCAGAAACCTCAAGATTGTTCGCCTTAAGCCCTTCGTTGATTACTTCGCTAAAACGAACCACCGCATTTTTAAATACAAACTGACCGTTCATGTGTGGGTAGTAACTCTCATCATTGGGGTCGGCATCAGCAATAATATCCGTTACCCAACGCTTGCCCATACCCGGTGCAATTAAAGAGAGTTCTTCGGCGTGTTGACCTTCGCTATGTAAATGCGTGGAAAGTATACCCTTAGTATTATCTTCTTCACGGGTTAGTACTGCCGCCCCTGCCCCATCGCCAAAAATTACCGATACGGCGCGGCCTCGAGTGGTCATATCAAGCCCCGTTGAGTGTAATTCAGAACCTATAATCAATATATTTTTATACATCCCTGTTTTAATAAACTGGTCTGCTACCGATATTGCATATATAAAACCCGAACACTGGTTACGTACATCGAGCGCGCCAACTGTACGTTTCATACCCAAATCACGCTGAACCAGAACCCCAGGTCCTGGGAAATAATAATCTGGGCTTAATGTTGCAAAAACTATAAAGTCGATATCATCTACGGCAAGTCCGGCACGTTCAATAGCTTTTTTCGCTGCTTTAACACCCATGGTAGTCGTGGTATCTCCGTCGCCCTTAATCACATGCCTACGCTCTTTAATACCGGTACGTTCCTGAATCCACTCATCATTGGTTTCCATTATCTTCGAAAGGTGTTCGTTTGTAACCACGTTTTCCGGAACGTAATAGCCTAAGCCAGAAATTTTTGAATTATACATATAATTTCTATTTTTATAAAATTACCATGCAGAATTAAACAATCTGCAAACTATAAAAGTAAATATACTATTTTTTTGAGATATGCGTAAAGCTAAAATCATTCCAAACCATGCCGCATTTTTAGAATATCTATCCAAAGGCATTACGGTTTACCGTAAGGTTAACTTCAGAGTTTAAAGGAAGTTCTTTATAATGCTCAAAAAATACCACCTGTTTATCTAATGCCGATTTTATAAGGTAACGGCTGCCTTTAAAATAGCATTGTTTTACAATAACTTTTAAAGGGCCACCTTCTGCTACCCTAAGCTGGTGCGGGTAAAGTAATACGGTTTCATCCGGCTTTTGGGTAAGCGTCAGCAATTCGAGCTTAATCTCATTTACCTCACCAAAAAGCGATGCTGTATACTTATTTTTTGGATTATAATAAATTTCTTTAGATGGCGCTTTATCAACCAACGTCCCATTTTGTATCACAATAGTTTCATCGGCAAACGATAAAGCATCGGCACTATCGTGTGTGGCTACAATGCAGGTAACGTTCTTCTGCTTTAAGTAAGCAAACAAATTACGACGTAACGCATTCTTTCTAAAATTGTCGATATGGCTAAAGGGTTCATCGAGCAATAATACCTGTGGCTCTACTGCTATCACTTTAGCTAATGCAATACGCTGTTGCTGGCCCCCGCTCAAATTTTTGATTTTCACGTCGGCAAAATCGGCCATTTCAACAATATTCAGCAATTCTGCTATGCGTCGCTTTTTTTCTTCTGGATAAAAATTGGAAAGGAAACTGCCTACATTTTCGGCAGCGGTAGTATACGGCATCAGGTCGAAGTCCTGCGCCTGGTATTTCATGTAAGGCATACCCGGTACAAGGTTGTACTTAGGCCCGGTAACTTTGTCGCCTTTAAAAGTAATCTCACCTTCATTAACATCGTACATTCCATAAAGCACTTTAAGCAACGTGCTCTTGCCGCAGCCGCTTTCGCCTATTATCGCTACGTTCTGACCCGTTTTTACATTAAAGCTAATGTTGTGTAATATGGTTTTTTCGGTATAGCCGAACGATATATTTTTTACTGACAGCATGTTTGATTCATTTCAGCCGCAAAAATATCATTTTACAGCCAATTAAAGTAATAAGGGCATCCTAAAAAAGATGCCCTTACCAACCTAACCAATAAATAAACATTTTCTTATGAGCGATTAACCATACCATAGCAATTAATCCCAATCATATTTACGATGGAATGTTATTTATGGTTTGATTAACACGTGTTAAAATATGAAATTCTATTTTTGCCCGTTAAATAACACAAAGAACGCGATGTAACCGTACATTTTATAACAATAAGAGGAGGTTGCAACCAAAAAATTACATTATGAAATTAAAGATCATTTTATGCATTGCTTTATTAGTAACATCATTATCGGGTTTTTCCCAAAACCAGGAAGGGCAATATTCGTTTGAGGCAGGCTATGGTATCGGCCTATCGGGCAAGCCTAATTTAACAGGCACCCATTACAATATTGGTTTTCGCTATATGTTCGACCCAAGTTGGGGTGTAAAAGTAGATTTCGCAAATGATAAATACCGTACAGATGCTAATCCGGAGACGGGTATTAATTACACTCGTATATCTGCCCAGGCGGTTTACAACTTGGGTAGAGACCTTGGGGTTCCTGACGTTACCGGGCAGAGTGTAAATATATTAGCGCACGGTGGCTTAGGATATTCAAGGGCAAGTTCGACAGAGCTAACGCAGGATGATAATATGGGTAACCTGATTATTGGATTAACGCCTCAGATATATATATTTAAAAATATGTCGTTGCAACTTGATGTATCGTATGTAGCAAACCTGTTACAACATTTTGATTATGATGGGTACTACCGTTTTGATGGTGAGCCAAAATCGTTCACTGGCGGACAATTAAATGCTTCTATAGGCATTGTATACTATTTAGGCAAGCGCCATTCTGATTACGACTGGAGATAATACTCAACATCATATAAATAGAAGAGCCGGAACTGATGCAGTTCCGGCTCTTCTATTTATTACTATATATTGTTAGTGTGCCTGTCCGCCACTTTTGTTGCCTACATTCATTAATACTATAGCACCTAAAATAAATACTATACCCAGCCATTGTAAGGCAATTACCTGTTCGTTTAAAATTACGTATGCCATAGTTACCGATACCGGCAACTCTATTGCAGATACTATGCTCCCCAACCCTAAACCTGCTTTTGGGAAACCTGCATTAAGCAATAACGGCGGAATAATCGTTCCGAAAATGGCTAATGGTAATCCCCAATTTGTGAAAATTGAAAAGTTGAAAGACCCCGGCCATGTGACAGCGGTGAATACCGATACCACAACCAGAGCACCCATAAGCATAAAGAGGCTGCGCTGCGAGGCTAACAAATGCGTTGCTACCCGACTACCCGAAAACATAGTTGCCGTAAATGATGCCGCCGCGCCCATACCCCATGCTATACCGCGCCAGTCGGGCTGCACATCGCTATTTATTAAATTAGTGGCTAATAAAGTTCCGGCTAATACTATAAGTACAGCAATTATTTTTTTAGGTGTTGGAGCTACCTTAGTTAATATCCACTCAAGTAGTACGCCTATCCACACTGTTTGCATAAGTAGCACAATTGCTATTGAAACGGGTATGTATTTTACCGCCATATAATAAAACACGCTGGTAAACCCCATTGATGTTCCTGCTACAATAAGTTGTAGTTTATTATTGCCCGATGCCTTAACAAAGCTATTACCCTGTTTAAACTTTTGAATGCTGAAAATTATAAACATACCCAACAGACCCAATAGTATTTGCGAAGCTGTAACCTCGGCAGTAGTATAGCCTTCGCCATATGCCAGTTTTACAAAGGTGGCCAGCATACCGTAGCTTGATGCACCAAGGCCTACTAAAAACACACCTTTTATAACATTTGAATTACTCATTTGTGAAATTTTTTTAAGGGTGCAAAGATAGTGTATACATTTTAACTTGGCAGTGGTATTAAGCCACTATTTGGTATGTGCCTTAGCGTCGTCGATTAAATCGCTTAAGTGGATACGCAATGCTTTTACCGATATGCTTATCTCCCAAAAGGATACTGCCAGCGATGCAAGCAATAGCAAAAGGCTTATACCAAATACATACGCACCCCATGTTTGCAATCCGGTAAAGAGCAATGCCATAGCAAATACCGAGAAAAACAAACTAAGCACGCCATACATTTGCATGTGGCGTATTAGCGTAAGTCGCAAATTAAGATTATTAATTTCGAGCAATATGCTCTTGGTTTTATTTTGCTCGTAGCTTACCTTAAGCCCGCGGACTATACCGGCAATGGTTAAAAACCTATTTGTATATGCAAGTAGTATTAGCGATGTTGCAGAAAATAAAAGTGCCGGTGTTTCGATAGAGAGTGTCATAGTTAATGTATGTTGTTTATCGGCGGTTATAACTACTAAAATACAAAGTTTGCAATTGTTAGCTAATTAAATTAAACACCTTAAAATTCTTAATCTTTGTTATTTAGCATCTTGCTAACAGTTGTTTAATTGTTATTAAGTTAATTTTAATTACATACAAATAAACAAAACATATTATGGATTCAATTAATCAAAATCAGCCCGAAGATAATTTTAAAAACTTAGTAGGCCAGGAAGGTATCGAAAAAATAAAAGAACTTGCTAAAACTGCCGGTGCGTGCTTTTTTTGTACCGGCATCGTAACCGGACAGCCATTTGATACACGCCCAATGTCGGCTCAGCAAATAGATGATGATGGCGACTTCTGGTTTTTAAGTGCTAACGACTCGCATAAAAACAAGGAGCTGGAAATTGACCCAGCAGCGCAATTGTTGTTTCAGGGATCATCGTACAGTGATTTTTTAAGCCTTTACGGAAAAGCTACCATAAGCACCGACAAACAAAAAATTGATGAGCTTTGGGACCCGATGCTGAAAGTATGGTTTACCGAAGGTAAAGACGACCCACGCATCACTGTAATACGTTTTAAACCTAACCAGGGATATTATTGGGATACTAAACACAACGCAGTTGTAGCTTTTGCTAAAAGAGCATACGGCGCGGTTGTAGGCGAAACCTATGATGACTCTGTTGAGGGTACTATCGTACCATAACGATTTTGTTATTTCTTGATCAGACGAAAATCCTGACCGCTATTTGTGGTTGGGATTTTTTTATTATCAAACATAAAGAAAAAACTGAACGTGATTACACTAACATTTACCAAACAAAAAAACCTGTAGCTTTCACTACAGGTTTTATTCTAACAATCGAAAGATCTAAAAAATCAACCGATCTATTTTATAAGCTCAAAACTACGTTTAACAAATGCCGTAAGCTCTTCGCCTTTAAGCAGGTTCTGGCTTAGTTTAGCAAGGTCTAACGCTTGTTTTACTAAAGCTTCCTGGTGCGATTTATCATCGGTGTTCAATATGTTTGTAGCCAGTTCGCTGTTAGTATTAACCACAAGATTATACATATCCGGGAAGTTGCCCATACCAAACATATTTGCTCCACCACCACTTGCACTCATTTCCTTCATACGGCGGATAAATTCCGGCTGTGTGATAATGAACGGAGCCGATGTACTATCCATAGCTTCAAGCTGCACTGAGTAACCTGTTTTAGGCACTACCTCTTCTATAGCTACTTTAAGTTTCTCTTTTTCGTCGTCGCTAAGTTTAGATATTTGCTGCTCATCTTTATTGATAAGTTTATCAATATTATCAGAGTCTACACGTACAAATGTAGTGTTAGCGTTATCTGCCTCAAGTTTTTGAATAAGGTGCGATACAATAGGCGAATCTAATAAAAGCACTTCATAACCTTTATCTTTAGCCGATGCTATATAACTGTGTTGTGCATCTTTGTTAGAAGCGTACAGTAATACCAGCTTACCATCCTTATCAGTCTGGTTAGCGGCAAGGTTTTCTTTAAGCTCATCAAATGTAAAGTATTTACCATCTACAGTAGGATATAATACAAACGAGCTAGATTTTTCGTAAAACTTAGGCTCGCTAAGCATACCGTACTCAAGAACAATTTTAATATCGTTCCACTTCTCTTCAAAGTCAGCACGGTTTTCGTTGAATAACGATTTTAATTTATCAGCAACTTTACGGGTAATGTAATTCGATATTTTTTTAACCGCACCATCTGCCTGTAAGTATGAGCGTGATACGTTTAGCGGAATATCCGGGCTATCGATAACACCACGTAGCATGGTTAAAAATTCCGGAACAATTCCTTCTACATTATCAGTTACATACACCTGATTTTGGTATAATTGTATTTTATCTTTCTGAACCGAAAGATCGCCCGATAGCCTTGGGAAATATAAAATACCGGTTAAATTAAACGGGTAATCTACATTAAGGTGAATGTTAAACAACGGGTCTTCAAACTGCGTAGGGTATAACTCGTGGTAAAACGTCTTGTAATCTTCGTCAGTAAGGTCGGCGGGTTGTTTTGTCCATGCCGGGTTAGGGTTGTTGATTATAGTATCAACCTCAACTTCTTCCGGCTGGTAGTCTACAGCTGCATCTTCCGGCACAGGCAGGTTCTCTGTGTGCGTACCAAATTTAATTGGCACCGGCATAAACTTGTTGTATTTTTTTAGAAGCTCGCGTATTTTAGATTCCTCTAAAAAGTCAAGAGAGTCTTCTGCAATGTTCAATATAATTTCGGTACCACGCGTAGTTTTATCGCTTGGCTCTAAAGTAAATTCAGGGCTACCATCACACGTCCAGTGTACCGCAGGTTCATCCTTGTAAGACTTAGTAATGATTTCAACTTTTTCTGCAACCATAAACGCAGAATAGAAACCAAGGCCAAAATGACCTATGATACCTGAATCTTTGGCAGAGTCTTTATATTTTTCTAAAAACTCCTCAGCTCCCGAGAAAGCAACCTGATTAATGTATTTTTCTACCTCTTCGCCTGTCATACCTAAACCCTGATCGATAATATGAAGTTTTTTACCTTCTTTATCAACCTTAACTTCTATAATAGGGTTGCCGTATTCTACACTGGCTTCACCTATATTAGTAAGATGCTTAAGCTTAAGGGTAGCATCGGTAGCGTTGCTCACAAGTTCGCGTAAAAAGATCTCGTGGTCGCTGTATAAAAATTTCTTGATTAAGGGAAAGATGTTTTCTACCGAAACATTAATTTTTCCTGTTGTCATAGTTCTGTTAATTTATTGTTTGTTACCTCTTATAGTCAAATTAAATACCAAAAACAGTTTGGTGACAAATTGGCATTTTTACCGAAACGTGCATTTTTAACTGTTAAAAAAATAAGGCATTAAGAAAAGATTAATATAGCCCGATTTAAAATTCACAATATGCGGATAGTGCTTTATAATCATATATTTTAGGCTGATCAGCATACCTCTATAATCACTTTCCTTAAAGTAATTCCTGTTAAAATAATTCATGCGTTGTTGTAAAGTAGCTTACAATCATTGTAACTTTATCGTATAATTAAAAAATTGAACAAACAGTAACCTAAATTATTATGAAAAAATTATTGTCATTATGCATGTTGGTAGTGTTATTTGCTTCATGCGGATCGTTAGACCAAAAAGCGCAGGTAGGAATTAAAGGTAACTGGACAATTGCCAGCGTTACATACCCGGGATCTGAATACATTAAAGTAACATCGTTTGACGTTGCCGATAGTAAATGTTTTGTAGGCAGCTCATGGAATTTTGTTTCGAACAACAACAAAGGTACAATGTCGCTTACATCTAACGGTACAGGATGCCCATCATTCGAAAGCCCAATAGTTTGGACAGTAACTAAAGCAGGCACTTTTAACCTTAAGATTACTGAGGGCGAAAAAGCTAAAAGGGTTACCGAAGGTTATATCCTAACAATAAGAAATCAAACCGAAAATACTTTCCAACTAGTAGATAATGTATCTGTAGGCGGAAAAAATGTTGAAGTTACTTACAACTTCACAAAAATATAATTCAATAAAACAACAAATTAAAAAATTATGAAAACTACAAAAATTTATTTTCTGGCACTGGCGCTTATCGCCAGTATAGGCTTTACATCATGCGAAGCTGCAAAAAATACTAACAAAACTCAAAGAGGTGCCGGTATTGGTGCTGTGGGCGGTGCTGTTATAGGTGGCATACTAGGTAACAACATTGGTAAAGGTGGTAATACGGCGCTTGGTGCTATTATTGGTGGAGTTGTGGGTGGTGCTGCAGGTGGTGTTATTGGTAACCGTATGGATAAACAAGCTCAAAAAATAGATCAGGCATTACCTGGTGCTGAGGTTGAAAGAGTTGGTGAAGGTATTAAAATTACTCTGGGTGAAAACTCGGTTAACTTCGACCTTAATAAAGCTACATTAACATCTACTGCTAAAGCTAACCTTGATAAATTAGTACCGGTATTTAATGAATACCCGGATACTAACATACAAATATTTGGTTACACAGATAGCAGCGGAAGCGACGAGTACAACCTTAGCCTTTCTAACCAAAGGGCGGCTGCGGTAAAATCTTACCTGGGTGGTAAAGGTATCAAATCTTCAAGGGTTGATGCAAAAGGACTAGGCGAAGCAGATCCTATCGCTGATAATACTACTAAAGATGGTATGGCTAAAAACAGGCGTGTTGAGTTTGCTATTACCGCAAACGAAAAGATGGTTGAAGACGCTCAAAAAGAAGCGAAACAATAATATAGTATCTTACTAAACTATAAGCTGGGGCTGCCATTTGGCAGCCCTTTGCATTTATATAATTACTAACTTTACTAAAACGAATTGCATGACTTTACCCTGGCATCTTTACCTAATGGCGGCATTTTATATTCTGGCAGGATTAAACCACTTTCGGGTACCGTGGATTTACAAAAAAATGATTCCCCCGGCCCTGCCATCTCCAAAGCTACTGAATATACTCAGCGGTCTTGCCGAAATTGTACTTGGTGTTACCCTATGTATTCCTGCTTTGTCGGCATATGCTGCATGGGGAATTATCGCGCTACTTGTAGCTATATTTCCCGCTAACGTTTATATGTATACTAACAATAAAGCAGCAATGGGTTTACCTAGGTGGATGCGGTTGGTGAGGTTACCTCTACAATTGTTGCTAATATATTGGGCATGGCTATACACTTAACTTGCATTCCCCTCCAAATTAACTTTACTTAGCCAGGCTCTATTAAACACATAACTGTCTATTATGACCGTTTTTAAGGTTAATTATAAAATATATTAATTTTAAACTCTTTACATAACCTTGATTTTGTGAATCTCAAAAAAAATAATGTGTATTTACTTTTTAAAGATTTTTTTAGTAATTTGGTTTAAGATAAATAACCCTTAAAACAAAATACCTTGATTTAATTTTTCACGTGATGAAAAAGAGTAACCGTGCAGAACTTAACAGCGAAGCGTTAGAACGTATAGTAACGCTTGCCCAGGAAGAGAAGAAACCTTTTGAAGAAATCAAAAAACAATTTGGTTTGAATGAAAAGGAAGTAACCGATATTATGAAGAAGAAGCTATCGCACGATAACTTTGAGCTTTGGAAGAAAAAAACCGCTGCTAAAAAACCAAAGCCTAAGCCGCTTAACAGTTTTGAAGATGACGGCCTTGACTCTAAATACTATGTTAGAAACAAGTTTTAAAACACAAAAAAACTCCCTGATTGGGAGTTTTTCTGTTTTATATTAGTGATCACCTCAGACTGTTTATTTAACACTAACTGTAAACTGTGACTGAAAACTTGTTTACTGAACAGGAGCAGCTGCTTCTTTTTTTCTGTCTGCTACATATTTAGTCAGCATTTTACCATAGTGCGATTTAGCTACTACTGGCGACATGGTTTTACGAATGGTATCAAGGTACTTAATGTTAGCATCCGGAATTTCGGATAATGCTAAAAACGGACCTACATCTGTAGTGGCATGATTAAGCGCAAAGTTAGCTGTAATTAAATAGCGTCTTCTTAAGTTTTGATCGCTTTTTATAGATAGGCTGTCAAGCGCAGCTTTGTTATTATCTTTTCGAGCCTCAAATTCCTTCTTAACCAATTCAAGGTTATCATCTACCGTGCGCTTTCTTAAAGCCAAATATTCTTCATATACTTTTTGGTTCTTCGAGCCTGTAATCCTTGCCTGAGAAAAGAATGCATCCTTACTGGTTTCGATTTTAATAGTACCGGGTTCTGCAAAAAATGGCAGGTTATCATCAACAGACTTTGTTTTCACCCTGTCAATAACCAAATACAGCATTTCCGGCGAGTCTAACTTTAGGTGGCTTTCAAAACGCGAGTCGCCGTTAATAACAATGGTGTCAATATTTACCATTGCTGTATCTCTAAAGCGTTGTATAAAAAGTGTACCCTTTTTAAAACCTTTTATGTTACCATCAATATGCACATTGGCATCACTATGATCTTCTTTTTTACAGGCAACTAAAATGGCCAGGGCAGCAAATGCAAGTACAATTTTTTTCATGAAAAATGTTGGGCGTTAAAATCCCCCGCAAAGTAATAAAAATTATGTTTAGCATCTATTTCGATATATACTTTTATTATTGTAACAAAAAAGCGGCTAACTTTACAGGTTAGCCGCTTTTGTTTGCATATCATTATCCTTTAAGCCACGCTTCTCTAAGTTTAGCTTTAGAGGCATCTGTAGCATGGTAACCTTCAAGTTCTTCAGTAGGCTTTTTAATTTTGCCCTTAACTGTTTGCTCTTTACCGTCACGTTTAATTTTAATGGTAATAGCTTCGCCATCTTTCCAGTTCATGCTGGCCATTATCATATCATAAATATTATCAAGGTTATAAGCCGTGCCATTTACCGCAGCAATCACATCATTTTTCTTAATACCAAGAGTGGTGAAAAATGCATTTGGCTCGATATCGCCCCTAACAAAAATTTCTTTGCTTTGGTTCACCGATATATACGGCTCCTGCTCACCTTTAAGAAACGGGTTACCCGGTTTTTGAATGGTTGCTTTAGTCACACCCATTTTACCAAAATAAGAGTCATATGGTATAGCTGTATTACCAGCTACATACGTTTTAAGAAATTCTCCAATTTCAGGATACGTAAGCGATGTTATTTTAGCAAACAACTCTTCATCGCTAAACGGTTTATTATTGCCATACACAGCGCTTAATTCGCGCATAAGGCTAAGGATACCTTTTTGTCCGTTGCTTTTTTCCCTAAGCTGAATATCAAGGCACATTGCAATAAGCGCACCCTTTTGATATACGTTTACATACTGTGCTTTGTAAGGCTCTTCTAAAACATTTTTACTCATTTTAGTAAAGGGCATTGTATCATCAAAACGTTTAGCGGTAGCTATTTTCTCGGCAATACGTGTAAAAAAAGCATCTTCATCAATAAGCCCCTGGTTAACCTGGAAAAGATTTGCAAAATATTCGGTAACACCTTCGTACATCCAAAGGTGCTCGCTCATTTTAGGAGCATTATAATTAAAATACTGAATTTCTTTAGAGTGTACACTCAACGGCGTTACAATGTGAAAGAACTCGTGCGAAACCACATCTTTAAGTGTGTTCTCCAACTCTTCAAGAGGCATTTGCTCAGGCAATACAACAGTCGTAGAAGTTGTATGCTCTAACGCGCCAAAACCACGTGCATCATTATCTGCGCCGGTAGAAAGATAAATAAGCACACTGTACTTTTTAGTAGCGTTTATTGGGCCTAAAAATTTCTTTTGCGCACGCATCATTTTTTCCATAGCAGGAGTAATTTGCTTAGCAGTTACTTTACCTGTAGGAGATAATACGCTTATCAGAATTTCCATACCATCTACAGTAAACGTAGTATAGTCGGGTTTAGAATACATAATTGGATGATCTACCAAATCAGGGTAACGTGGCGACTCGAAAACATCAACCTCATTACTTGGGTTAGTATCAACTAACGATGTTGCGCCCCACAATGCAGCGGGGTGGGTTACAGTAATTTGGTAGGGAGTTTCAGCCTTGCCTTCAAAATAGCCAATAAATCCATGAGTATTAAGCATGAAGTTATTATCTGCTAAAATATTTGTACCTGATGGCGAAAAAATAGGATCTTTCTTTTCGGCTTCATTATCAAAAGTATCGTTAACCAGGTAGGTTATCTTGTCCAGCTTTTTTGCACCGGCAATTTTCCACGAGTTATCGTCTATCTTAGTTACAGTAAGCTCTTTGCCTTTTTTGTCGAATGCTTTAAGGCCTTCGATAAACGTACCATAGTTATCTTCAGAATACGTTCCGGGAACTATTTTCGGGATAAAGTAAGTAATATTATCGGTTGTAAAAGCATCCGGATTAACGGTAACCATTACCTTATCATCTTTTACATTTTTAAGGTCTATTGCTACCTTAATATCTTTGCCATTCTGGGCATGGGCAAAAGTACCCATGGTTAACGCCAAAGCAAGCGTACAAACAAATCTTTTCATAAATTAAGTATCTAGTTCTATGTAAGTCGGTGTAATAACGGTTTTGTTACAGCAAGCGTATAAATAGTTGCTACTATTTTACCTGTTGCGCTATCCATGTCGAAATTTCTTTTAAAGCCAAAGGCGAAAAAGTCTCTTCAATATCTCCATATTCAGATGGCGACCCTGTAGTACTTGTCTGAAACAAATGATTAAGCCCCGGCAATTGTTTAGTAGTTACTTTTTTATTTCCGCTTTTAGCAGCTGCACGTTTTACAGCATCAAGGTTAGGCATTGGTGCCACTTGTAAATCTTTTTCGCCATTAATTGCCAGCATTGGGCATTTTACTTTTTCGAGCGAAGCAGCCGGATTGTATTTTATAAAGTTGCTGTACCACAGCGATGATAATTCGCTGGCCTGCATTTGTATGTATGGATCTACCTGGTCTTGCGGTACACCTTTAGATAGTAACAACGGACGAAGCTCTTTATTAAACACGGCAACAAGTTTTGTTTTCATGGCAGCCGCATCTTTTTCCTGCTTGATAACCTCGTAAACTTGCTTGTTAATAGTACCTAATTTATTAAGTTCTTCATCTGGCATGCCATTAGCTTTACCCAATAAATAATTTTGAAGCATCATGATTTCATCGCCTGGCAAAGCGCTGCCGGCAAGTAATACAACAAATGCTACACCCGGATTATTCCCCGCAACTATAGGCGCAATAATACCGCCCTCGCTGTGACCGGCAATGCCTATCTTCGCCTTATTGATTTCCTTACGTGATTTAAGGTAATTAAAAGCAGCCTCTGCATCTGTAGCGAAATCCTGAGTTATAGCTTTAGCAAAATCTCCTGTAGAAGCACCTGTACCCCTATCGTCATATCGCAATACCGCAATACCGTTACGGGTAAGGTAATCGGCGAGTATTAAAAACGGTTTGTGGCCTAACAATTCTTCGTCTCGATTTTGAGGCCCACTACCGCTTACCAAAATTACTGCAGGATAATTCCCTTCTTTTTTTGGCAATGTTAGTGTACCCGATAGTATTACGCCTCCCTTATCGTTTTTAAACGTTACCGCCTCTTCATAATACGGGTAGGGCTTTACAGGCTCTTGCGGGCGTTTTGGTTTTTCGCTCTTAACCTCTGCACGACCTAAGTCAAGCGGAATTTCATAACCATTTTGCGTAAATGTACCTTTAAAGGTATCATTGAGCAATTGCCCTTTAAAATCAATTTTACCCTGAGGTATAGCAAAGTTTAAAGTATTGCTCGCAAACGAAATTGTTTCAATCGGAATATCCTTAGCCCCTTGGTCCGGGCTATCCATAGTAGCAGCATAGCCAGCTGCTGTCTTAGTAATATTTATATTAAGTCGCAATTGCCCGCCCTGAAATTTTAAAAGGCCATGCCACGCGCCTGAAATATCTTGTGCGAAAAGTGTTGTTGCAGATAAGAAAAGAGCAATAAGTAAAACAAATTTTTTCATGGTTGAAAGTAACTGTATTGAAAAACTATTTAAAGCGATAAAGTTACTACTTTAGTTTAATGATTGGTAACCAAACCCTATAAAAGCACAAAAACCGCTTCAGTTTCCTGAAGCGGTTTTTTATTGAGCCGATAGAGGGACTCGAACCCACGACCTGCTGATTACAAATCAGCTGCTCTAGCCAGCTGAGCTACACCGGCGTTTCAATAAGGGTGCAAATATAGTAAGGTTTTTTAATTATAAAAGAAAAACTTTATGAGTTTTCTAAATTTCCTGAATAGCGACATCCTATATTATGCAAAATGTATTTAATGTGTAAATTAGCTTGTCGATTACTTAAAATTAAGTCAATAAATATTTACAAATCATTCTATGAACAAGTTATTTATATTAGTATTTATTTGTTTTATGTCGCTTTCGTGTTCAAAAAAAGAAAAACCGGAAATCTTTAAAGTAAACAGCTCTCTGCCTGCAATGAAAAATAAGGCAACGCCAACGGTTGATACTGATACTTTAAAAGGTGACACAAGTATTAATCATGAGTTATTATACGGAATATGGACTCTTGACAACAATGGCCCGCATGCTGATTTCGAACTAACTGAAAAATCGTTTTATGTAGTTGATTATGATGGCGATGGTACTATGCATTACACTATTAATCATGATACAATAACAGTAAAGTACCCTGACTACATTAATATAGGTATTATTAAAAAAGCTGTTAAAGATACTTTAGTAATTAGCTGGAATAATGGCAGCGACGTTACTTATTTTACATGGAAAAGCTAATATATAACCACTAAAACACAAAACCGCTCCAGTTTCCTGAAGCGGTTTTTATTGAGCCGATAGAGGGACTCGAACCCACGACCTGCTGATTACAAATCAGCTGCTCTAGCCAGCTGAGCTACACCGGCGTCTCAATACGGGTGCAAATATAGTAGCAGTTTTTAAATTTCCAAAATAAAATATGAAAATTTCGCTACTATTTTTTCACTATAGTGCTCCTAACTTGCCAAGAAGCTGGTTAGCAGATTCTTCAAGTTTTTTGTTGATTTGCTTAAAGTGCTCTTTTTTGTTTTCCACTTTTTTAGCGTTAACTTCTTTCATTAATTGATCGAAAGTAGTAATAGCCTCATCTATAAGCGCCTCTGATCTTTCAGTAGCTTGTCCGCCTGCAGATAGTTCAGTAATATATACTGCTTCAATAATATCACCTAATACGAAATTGATATCCTTTTTTAAGTTTTTTACGCTTGCCATTTTCTTTTATTTTATTTTACGGTTGCAAAACTACAATTTTTAGCCCAGTAATTTGTTAAGAAATATAAATTTCTAGTAAAGTAGCTGTTCCTGATAGCGAATATTGTTTAATTGCAGCCGGTACAAGTACAGTATCGCCCTTTTTAAAGCTATACGCTTCGCCTTCTACAGTTGCAGTAAACTCACCTTCGGTACAAATGTATACTGTAAAACTGCTGCCATCTTTAGATACTTCTGCACTACCCTCTAACGGAAGATAATTTGTAGTAAAGTAAGGGCAGTCCACAGTTGTATTGCTTTTATTAACCTCTTTACTATATTCTTTTTTAGTATCGGTAGTATTGTAGTTCATGGCATCAAGTGCCTCTTCAACATGCAACTGGCGTGATTTACCTTCGGCATCTACCCTGTCCCAATCATAGATACGGTAAGTGATATCGCTTGTTTGCTGAATTTCTGCAATAACAATACCTGCACCAATTGCATGAATGGTACCCGTTTCTAAAAAGTAAACATCACTTTTTTGTACAGGCTGCTCATTAAGTATATCAATAAGCTTTTTATTTTCAAGCTTATCCAGATATTCTTCAGGGCTTGATTTCTCTTTAAAACCTACAATAATACGAGATCCTGCATCGGCCTGCATAACATACCACATTTCGGTTTTACCAAATGAGTTATGGCGTTCTTTAGCTAACTCATCATTTGGGTGCACCTGTATAGAAAGATCTTCCTTAGCATCTAAAAATTTAAACAGCAACGGAAACTGCGTGCCAAACTGATCATGCACTTTCGTGCCCAGCACCTCGTTAGGAAACTGCTCTAACAAATCAGTCAACGGTTTGCCGGCATAGTCGCCTTGCTTAACAACACTTACATTGCCCTGTACTGCAGATAGCTCCCAACTCTCGCCTGTAGTTTGGGTTGGAATATTTTTACCTAAATCGGTTTTAAGTTTGGTACCGCCCCAAATCCTGTCCTGCAGTATGGGTTCAAAAACCAGTGGATACAATTTTATGCTCATAATTATTGGTTAGTTTCCTTTATAGTTAACAAAATTTCTTGGTGTTTCATACAGTGTTACCTCAACATCGTGCGCTGGGTCTATAAGCGGGCGAATCTTATTCCATATTACTACCGCGATATTCTCCGCAGTTGGGTTAAGATTAGCAAACTCCGGCACATCTAAGTTTAGGTTTTTATGATCGAAAGGTACTTCTACCTCATCATTAATAATATCCTTTAATATTTTAATATCAATAACATAACCCGTCTCAGCATCTATTTCGCCTGTAACACTTACAATAAGCTCGTAGTTATGCCCATGAAAGTTAGCGTTGTTGCATTTACCAAATACAGCATTGTTATACTCATCCGTCCAATCAGGGCGGTATAAGCGGTGGGCTGCATTAAAATGGGCACTTCTGCTAACGGTAACTCTCATATTATTTCTTAGTTGATAATTTAGTTGTTGGCTGTCGAAAGAACTGTGATTGAAACTGCGACAAAAAAAAACTACACCTTATGGTCTTCAAGATAATGGTAAAATTTGTCAAATATTATCCTGAACCAAATTGTGTACTGTTCGGGATTGTTGAGCATATCTGTTTTTACATCTTCAATACACATCCACTTCCAGCTTTCGGCCTCGTCTGTATTTATGTTTGGCGCATCATCATAATAGCCTATCATAACGTGATCTAATTCATGCTCGGTAAGGCCGTTATCAAATGGCGCTTTATATATAAACGAAAATAATTCTTTAAGCTCGGTAGTAAAACCCATTTCTTCTTTGAGCCTTCGGGTACCTGCAGCAATATTACTTTCGCCATGGCGCTGGTGGCTGCACGTAGTATTTGTCCATAACAACGGCGAGTGGTATTTTTCGGCCGCACGCTGCTGTAGCATGACCTCATTTTTAGAGTTCAGCACAAAAACCGAGAACGCACGATGCAGCAAAGCCTTTTCGTGTGCTTCCATTTTTGGCATTAGCCCTAACGGCTCATCCTTTTCATTAACTAATATTACCTGTTCTTCTGTCATAGCCTGCAAATAGCTTTCAAAAATAAGAAAAACTTTGCGTATTTTAATTGGTTTAACTTTTTGATTGCATTGTTATATTACAAACAAACCTCACCCTATTAATATTTTATTAACAATCATTTAGATACATTTACATTACAAACCAACAATTTATTTTATGAAACAAAACATCAAACTATTAGTTTTATTGGTAGCGGTAGCATTAACAGGCTGCAATAACAAACCAATTACCGAGCAGCAGGGCTTTGAATACGGCAGTGTAAAAAACGGAAGGTACACCAACAAATTTTTCGATATTCAGGTTGACGTACCGGCAGGCTGGGATGTACAAAGCCAGGCGCAAAACGATGCCCTTATGGAAGAAGGGAAAGATTTAGTTGCCGGCGATGACAAAATGATGAAAGCCGCCATTAAAGCTTCTGAAATTAATACGGCAGGATTACTTACTGTATTTAAAGAAAAGCAGGGCACTAATATTACAGAGTTTAATCCGAGTTTTATGCTTGTTGCAGAAAACCTTAAAAATGCTCCTGGTGTGAAATCCGGTAAAGATTATCTGGGGCATAGCAGAAAGCTAATGATGGCCGGTCAGGTAAAGTACAACCACCTTGACGAAACATTCGAAAAAAGAACTATTAATGACTGGGAATTTTATACTATGAATGCCACTGTTGATGTTCCGGGAGCTACCGTGAAACAGGTGTACCTTGCAACCGTTAAAGATGGTTTTGCACTTGGTTTTATTTATACTTATGGAGATGAAGCACAAAGAGCCGAACTTGAAAAAGTGGTTAGCTCTATCGATTACTATAAGAAAAAATAATACGTAAAAAGGCCTGATATAAATCAGGCCTTTATTTATTTATCCGAGCGTCATTTGTCGCTGCAATATTTCACTTCGTCCCAATTCTTCTCCCACTTTTTACGCCAACTAAATTCGCGCCCGCAGACAGCGCAAAGTTTAGACGGCAGATAGCGCTTGTTGCCCTTGTAGGTGGTATTTTTCATAATCATTTATTTTTATGATCGATCCTAAATCACCAAGCAGGCTATACAGGCCAAAAAACATACGGTTAACGTATATAAAGTGCCTGGAGCCACGGTTACCATTCATTTTGCGGAGTGTTTTATCATTTGCAAACTTTTCGCTTAATGCGGCAATAGCATCGGTAAAACTTTTATCCGAAAAATCGAAAGTTCGCTGCTTATAAGGCATGGTAAACACTTTAAGCAAATCTTTAAACAATGATGCGAAAAAATCAGCATCAGCAACCGAATCGTTTACTTTTAATACCTCAAGCTCTACTAATTTTTTTCTGAAAAGAGCTTCATTTTCAAGCACGCCATCCTCCATTAACTCAAAATAAGGAATGTAAAAAGAATCCGGAATTTTTTTCATGCACCCAAAATCTATAGCAATAAGGTTTGCGTCTTTATCAATCAAAAAGTTACCAGGGTGCGGATCTGCATGAAAATATTTCAGCGTATGCATCTGGTACATGTAAAAATTAAACAAGGCTTGCCCAATCGTATCTCTTTCTTGCTGACTGTGGCTTTGCTTACAATATTCAGAAAGATGAATACCTTCCATCCAATCCATCGTGATTATCTTTTCGCACGATAGTTCAGGGTAATAGTGTGGGAAACGCAGGTTCTCGATATGCTCACAAGCTTCCCTAACAAATTCACTTTGCTGTAATTCTAACACGTAGTCAGTTTCCTCAGTAAGTTTATCTTCAATTTCCTGAAAGTACTCGTCTGATGTTCCTTGTAGATTAAACATCCTGACAGCTATTGGCTTTACTATAGCAATATCAGTACTTATGCTTTCGCGCACCCCCGGGTACTGTATTTTTACCGCCAATTGCTTACCGTCTTTTTTGGCTTTATGCACCTGGCCAATGCTTGCAGCATTAATAGAGTTGGCACTAAATTCGTCAAATAGTGTGTTAGGATCTGAACCGAAGTACTTTTTAAACGTTTTCACCACCAACGGCGCTGAAAGCGGCGGAACCGAGAACTGGCTTAGCGAAAATTTTTCTACGTAGCTTTGCGGTAGCAGGTTTTTCTCCATGCTAAGCATCTGGGCTACTTTAAGAGCACTGCCCTTTAGTTCTTTAAGTCCGTCGTAAATATCAGTAGCGTTACTTTCGTGCAGGGCATCTTTAGTAAGCTCGGGGTTTACAATTTTTTGTCCGTAGTATTTAAGGTAATTCCCCCCTACCTTCACTCCTGTTGTAACCAGTTTGGCCACCCTGTCAATCTTATTTGTGGGGATAGAATCTAATCTTTTCATAATTAAGCTGTAAATTTATCTTTCCATACAAATTTGCCAAGGTCAAAAAGGCTTTTTAATGGAGAATTGTACACAAGGTCTGAAGATGCTTTAACCGATTTCTCGATAAAAATATCGGTCTTCTCAAAACCGGGCGAAGTATCATTAATCCAAAATTTAAAGATGGATAAAAACTGCAACCATGCACCCTCGCGCAATGCATCGGTCTGAAACTTATCTGCCCTTTGGTTTTCGGTAGTGAAGGGTTTATCAAGCACAGCCTGGGCATATTTTACAAACTCGCTCCTAACCTCTTTAAGTTTTGCAAGATTATTTAATGGAGAGCCACCATCCTGCAAAGTGTATAGTACAAAGCTTCTGTTCGCAGTAGCTATCTCGAAAAATGTAAAGTAAAACGCCGATAGCTTTTCTACACCATTAAAGTCGTTATAGGTTGGCGAAGGCTCTAAAGTTTCCAGCGCATGGTTAAACATCTCTACAAAGTAAAAACGCTCGAGTGTGTCGAAAGATGTGAAGTATTTATAAAAATCGGCTTCTTCAAAATTGTTCTCTTTGGCAAATTTATAAACCGTTGCAGGCTTATGGCCGTGCATAAGGCAGTAGTCAGAATAGATTTCTATAATCGCTGCTTTATCCGGCTTTATATTTTCTGTAGGTTGAATTACTCGTTTTGTTGCCATAATATTTGATTTTTATTTCAGATTGTTCTGAAACTTAAATTAGTTTATAGTAACAAATTTACAGAGTAATTAAACGTCAAGATGCTCATGTTGTGTTAATAATCTGATCAAATATTTTGAAAGTTAACATGTTATGATTATCGCGTTTGATGTAACGAGAACGTTGTATTTTAGATGTTAATCTAAAATTGTAGATTAGCTGCGATTTAAGCAAACATGAATTTAAAAAATTACGGTTTAAAGGTTACGCTTATTGTACCCACCTTTATATTAATTGCATTTAGCACAGTAATCGGACTGGCACTGTACAGATATTTATTTTGTATTTACTTCGAAATTTTCGCTATTAGGGAGGTAACCTGGGAATTTTATATCCCTATATTAATTCCCGCTATTACACTTTTAATAGTGCTTCAAAAACGTTTAAGTGTTTTGGTATTTAAAAAAGACAAAAGAGAAAGAGGACATGCACTTCTTTGGCTCATTACTTTATTTACTATTAGTATAATGGGTATTATGTCGCAAAAATACCTCACAACAATTACTAATAAAAAAATAACAGCTACAAACCTTGGCGATATCGAAACCCAAAGGGCGAGATACTATACCGTTTCAGATTATTATGTAGATGCAAATAAGGTTACTTATTACTCAACTTTAACTAAAAGCGGAGGGCGTAGCGATAAACATTTTAATTTAGATATTTATTTTGTATACCCTGTTTTAGATAAAAAAGGACTACAGGTTACACTTAATTATAAATACTGGTATGGTGTTGTTCACTACCACAACCGATTAAATATCAATATAAGCGATGCAGAAAAAAAGAAGCAATATAAAATATTTATTGCCAATAGTATTGAACTAAGTAAAGACTATAATTTTTATAATCACGAGTACTTTGAAAGAGTCCCATCATCCCTAAACAAATACAACTACATAAAGGCAATTGCTAAGCAGATAAAGAGACCATCTTATAAAAACACTATTGTTTTAACTGATGTCTATAAGCTTAATTTACCTGATGATAAAACAAGCTCAACTTATATAAAAAATGTTTTATTTATTTTTATTATAGGTCTTATGCTATTGCTTTTAGTACTTCTATTTCCTGTCATTAGTGCCGTTAAGTATAAAAAGTTTTTAGAATACCAAAAACGAACATGGCTCGAAAACATAAAGATTTTGATGGCATCGACAGATTAAACTCCTAAACCAAATCAATACACTTCAGCGCACATTTCTCACCATCAATAGCGGCAGAGATAATACCACCGGCATAACCGGCACCTTCGCCACAAGGGTATAGCCCTTTTATTTGCACATGCTCTAACGTTAATGGGTCGCGCGGAATACGTACCGGCGATGAGGTACGGGATTCAGGGGCGTGCAGTATGGCCTCGTTGGTAAAGTAGCCACGCATCGATTTACCGAATTCTGTAAAACCTTCCCGCAGGGTTTGGGTTAAAAAGCCAGGGAAGACCTTACCTAATTCTACCGAAGTTGTTCCAGGCACATACGATGTTTTTGGGATATCTGCCGATACTTTACTCTGTGTAAAATCGACCATGCGCTGGGCCGGTACACGTTGGGTTTCGCCAGCTTCGCGCCAGGCCTGCTGCTCGATACTTTTCTGAAATTCCATACCCGCAAGCGCACCAAATTTAGCAAACGGGGCAAAATCTTCCAGCTTTAATTCCACTACAATACCCGAATTTGCGGTTTCCTGGTCACGTTTCGACGGGCTCCAACCGTTGGTAACCACCTCGCCGGGGCTGGTGGCACATGGGGCAATAACCCCACCCGGACACATACAAAACGAGTACATACCACGACCATTAACCTGCTTTACAATAGCGTAAGGCGCGGGAGGCAAATACTCGCCACGACCGGTATTAAAATCGCAACTGTATTGTATGCTGTCAATAAGGCTTTGTGGATGCTCAGCACGAACGCCAAGCGCAAATGGTTTGGCTTCAATATAGATTTTCTTTTTATCGAGTAATTCAAAAATATCTCGGGCAGAATGACCTGTGGCCAATATCACCTTTCGGGCATTTATTGTATCACCGTTTTGGGTAACCACTCCCTGTACTTCGGCATTTTTAACCAAAATATCTGTAACGCGAGTATTGAATAAAACCTGACCTCCAAACTCGATTATCTTTTCGCGCATGGCAGCAATAATCTTAGGCAGTTTATTAGTGCCAATGTGCGGATGGGCTTCTACCAAAATATTATCAGAAGCACCAAAGGCCACGAACAATTGCAGTATGCGATCTACATCTCCTCGCTTTTTAGACCGAGTGTATAGCTTCCCGTCAGAATACGTACCTGCCCCGCCCTCGCCGTAGCAATAGTTACTGTCTTCGTTAACGGTATGCTCACGGTTAATAGCTTTAAGGTCGCGGCGGCGTTCCTGCACATCTTTACCACGCTCTAAAACAATCGGCTTTATGCCAAGTTCAATCAATTGCAAAGCAGCAAATAAACCTGCCGGACCTGCGCCAATAACAACTACTTCGGGTGCGTTAGATACATCCTTATATTCCGGTAGCGGAATGCCTTTTTCAACATACTCTTCTTTATAATATATGGCCACCTTTAGGTTAACCTTAACCGATTTCTGGCGGGCATCAATCGATCGTTTTATAATAGCAATATGTTCGATATCTGCGGGGCTTACCTGCATAAGTTGCGCAATATGCGCTGTTAGCAAGGGTTGTTGTGCGGCTACTTCGGGCAATACCTGTATTTGGAGTTCTCTTGGCATGGGGCAAAAATAATCTTTTTTTTCTTGTGTTTTTTACCACAAAGCGCACAAAGATAATTTCACAAAGATCACGATGATTAATACAAAAGACGCTTCGCTTTAAGAGAACACAAAGCTTTATGAACACTTACTATTCGCATGAGTGAAGCAACTGAAAACTGCGACTGCGACTGAACACTGCCTACTCCCCCTTTGGGGGTTGGGGGGCTGCCCCATAAGCATATAAAGCAAATGATGCCAACCAGTGCTCACCCTCATAATTACCATCTGTAATGGCGGGCAGCGAAAAGTTTAAATGCGCATCGGCCAAATCCTTTAAGTGGCCTAGTTGCTTAGGGTATTGTTTAGCAAGGTGGTATAAATTCCAGGCACGGCTAAAGTTAAGTCCGTCAAGGTGTACGAGGTGCCCATCGGTACGGTCGGACACTTTACCGGGTTCCCACTTATATTTTTTATTGAATAGTGCCGGTGTAAAGTCCTTAAGCCACTTTAAAAATTCTTTTTGCGGCATAACGCGTTGCATAATCCCAATCTCTTCCATACATGGCGATAAAAAATCGGTACCACTTGGCTCCCATGCAAACGGGCAGTCGGCATCATTTTTAAAAAGACGCAATGCATTATCGCGAAGGCTGTTTTTTAACGGAATATTTTTAGTGTGCGCGGCATAATCCCAAGCCAAAGACATCCCGAATGCCGTATTTGGGTGCGTACCCACGCGCAGTGCATAATTAAGCTTTGGCAGAAAGTCAATATAACGCTCAATGACAAGGTTCGTAAGAGGCTGTAAATTTTCAGCAAGTTCTTTAGCGAAAGCATCGTTAGAAGTTTCCAGTTCTAACTGAAGTTTTAACAACCACGCCCATCCATAAGTACGCTCGAATGATTTTTCGTGCTTTTTGCTCAGGTAAGCTACCTCCTTTTGGATGTTTTCTCTAGAAAGATTGACTTTTAGTTTACTGATAATCTCCTCCTTATTACTAAGGTTAGGATAGTGATTTAGCAGATACACTAAACTCCAATGCCCGTGTACCGATGAGTGCCAATCGAAACAGCCGTAAAACGCCGGGTGCAGCACTTTGGGCGACTGTATTTCGCTGGCATCAATAAGCATCTGGCTTAGCTTGTTAGGATATTCCTGCTGCAAACATTTAAGTGGAAGCTTTGCCAGTGCATTAGCTTTATCTAAAGTAAGTTGTTGGGCAAATGTTAATGAGGTTGTAAGTAGTAAGACTGATATAATGTATTTCATATTTGAGTGTTGATTTTCAAATGTAGATAATTTATTTAAACGCTTAAAATTTATATACTGTGGCTGGCTGTTTTGCTTTACTTCACCAACTCTTCTTTGTAACTTTACATCATAAAAATTCATATAATGTCGAGAAAAATAAAACTGATATGGGATTTCCGTGGGCCCGCTGCCGCAAAAACCGCCGAACATCACGAAATTCACTTAAAGGAGTTTATTGCTATAGAAAAGTTGCCGCTTAACATTACAGGTTTTGATGCGCTTACAGATATGCATTCGATTGCGTATATGGTAGTAACCGATGAGTACATGATTAACGTTCGTGATGCACTAAAGCCGCATCGTGGCGAGTTGTTCGAAGAATAGTATATTTTAAAACGGGGAATTTATTTTAGTGGGGAATTTTTCTACAATTAACAGTAATTTTCTACAGGTCTATGGTTTCTGGTTAATTACTAAAACACTCATTACCAAACGATAGTTTTGCTGGCATAGCACTTGCCTAAAGGTATTCTGAGACTCGATAATTTTTAGAGTCCGGAATAATTTTTAGCATGCAAACTATGAAAAGCGAAACTATTACTACTAAACAACTATACGCCAAACAGAATACTGTAACCAATAAAAATAATTTTCGAGTTTACAATGAATCGCCTTCCGTTACAATCCCGTTAAAAAACAAAGTTGCTTTACAGGATGAAACGGAAAAAACCTCTGCCAAAGCTTTAAACAGATTATCGATTGCTGTTTTAATTAGCACTTTTATTTTAATGTTAGGATCGGCCTACCTCGTGTATTACCTGCAAGCTGAATTTTACGACTTTAATAACTCGAGGATAAACTCTGCATGGGGCTTTGCGTTTTTAATTGTTACCTCAGCATTGCTATTATTTAAGTTAGGTTTCTTTATATATAACGTTGTTCTTTATTTGAAATACAAGCCGATTGAATCGGTTACCGATGATTTACTGCCAACGGTTACCGTAATTGTACCTGCTTATAATGAAGGGAAATTGGTGCTGGATACTTTGATGAGTTTAGCAGCGAGCGACTACCCACAACATAAACTTCAGCTACTGGCAGTTGATGACGGAAGTAAAGATGATACCTGGAGCTACATGCAGCTTGCAAAAGAGAAACTTGGCGATCGTTTGGCAATTTACCAACAACCGCAAAATAAAGGAAAACGCCACGCTCTGTACCGTGGATTTAACCTGGGTACCGGAGATGTTTTTGTAACTGTAGATAGCGACTCTATTGTTAAACCAGATACCTTACGACTATTAGTAAGCCCGATTATTACTAACCCCAATTGCGGAGCCGTTGCCGGTAATGTACAAGTGCTGAACAAAAACAAGGGCATTTTACCCAAAATGCTGAACGTAAGTTTTGTAATGAGCTTTGAGTTTATGCGATCTGTAGAAAGTGCGTTAGGGTCTGTACTTTGTACGCCGGGCGCATTAGCAGCCTACCGAAGCACTGCGGTATTTAGCTGCCTGCCGGAATGGATTAATCAAACGTTTATGGGTCAGCCATCTGATATTGGTGAGGACCGCGCTATGACTAATATGATACTTAAACAAGGTAAAGAAGTATTGTTTCAGCGTAATGCCTATGTACTTACTGATGTTCCTGAGAGTTACACAGGATTGTATAAAATGTTCATCCGTTGGGACAGAAGTAACGTGCGCGAAAACATCATGATGTCTAAATATGTATTTAAGAACTTTAGAAAAGGACCAAAAGCTGGAGCGAGGTTATTATATTTTAACCAACTTCTTAAAATTGTAATGACGTATCCGTTTCTCTTATTCATGCTCTTCTTTATTGCAATACACCCAATATTATTTGTTAGTTCTACATTGTTCAGCATACTGGTACTATCTACATTCCCCGTATTATTTTATGCAAAACGATATAGCCTGACGGAGTCTTTTTGGGCTTATTCATATAGTATATTATATACGTTCGGCTTGTTTTGGATAACTCCTTATGCAATTGCAACCGCAAACAAAAGAGGCTGGTTAACACGAGGACTTTCTCAAAAATAAATACACAAACACTTATAAACGAAAAAATCCTGAATTACTTCAGGATTTTTTTATGTTTAAATTTAATCAGAATAAGAAAACTGTACACTGATAACTGAGTACTGTAAACTATTAATTAGCTACTTCGCTAATAAATTTAATACGCATTAATCGAAGCTCTTCGGTATCATAATCGCCATCAAATTCTTTAAGGGCGTCTTTAATACTATCAGATTCAGATCCCATGTAAAAGTCATAGATCTCTTCCTGTTGGTCTTCATCCAGTATATCGTCAATCCAGTATTTAATATTCAACTTTGTGCCAGAATAAACAATCTGTTCCATTTCTTTCATTAACGTTTCCATATCAAGTCCTTTAGCTTTAGCAATATCGTTAAGCGAAAGTTTCCTGTCAATGTTCTGAATGATGTATAGTTTAAGCGCAGAGTTAGCTCCCGTCGTTTTAACTACCAAGTCATCGGGGCGAATGATGTCGTTATCGTCTACATATTGGGCAATAAGCGCCACAAAATCTTTACCGTATTTTTTTGCCTTGCCCTCTCCCACACCATGAACAGCACTAAGCTCTTCTACCGTAATGGGGTATTTAAGAGCCATATCATCCAGCGACGGATCCTGAAACACCACAAACGGTGGCACCCCAAGTTTTTTAGCTACTTTTTTACGCAGGTCTTTAAGCATGCTATTTAGCACCTCATCTGCCACACCGGAGGATTTCGTTGCGGCGGCAATACCGGCTTCGTCATCACTTTCGTTATAAAAGTCATGATCTTCGCTCATCATGAACGACTGCGGATTTTTTATAAACTCCTCACCTTTAACTGTAGTTTTAATCACGCCATACGTCTCAATATCTTTAGATAAGTAGCCATCTACCAACACCTGGCGGATAAGCGCCATCCAGTGTTTCTCTTCAAACTGTTTGCCTATACCAAAAAATGGCTGAGCATCGGTACGGTGGGCTTTTATAACCGCGTTTACCTTTCCGGTAAGTGTATAAATAATTTCTTTAGATTTATAAAGTTGCTTAGTATCCCTAACAACTTCAAGTAAAGTCACAACCTGATCCTTAGCTTCTTTTTTCTTTTTAGGGTTTCGCACGTTATCATCCATCTCATGCCCATCGCCGGTTTCGCCATCAAACTCTTCCCCAAAGTAATGTAAAAGAAATTTTCGGCGCGAAATAGAAGTTTCGGCATATGCCACAACCTCCTGCAACAAGGCAAAACCAATTTCCTGTTCGGCAACAGGTTTGCCCGACATGAATTTTTCAAGCTTCTCTACATCTTTGTACGAGTAGTAGGCAAGGCAATGCCCTTCGCCACCATCACGTCCTGCCCTACCGGTTTCCTGGTAATAGCTCTCAAGCGATTTAGGGATATCATGGTGAATTACAAAACGCACATCCGGTTTATCGATACCCATACCAAAAGCAATGGTGGCAACAACCACATCTACATCTTCCATCAAAAACATATCCTGATGGCGGGCACGTGTTTTAGCATCGAGCCCTGCATGATAAGGCACAGCACTAATGCCATTAACCTGTAAAACCTGGGCAATTTCCTCTACCTTTTTTCGGCTAAGGCAATAAATAACTCCTGATTTGCCTTTGTGCAAACGTATGAACCTAATAATATCAGATTCTACCGATTTTGTTTTAGGGCGTATTTCGTAGTACAGGTTAGGCCTGTTAAACGATGCCTTAAAAGTATTGGCATCGCTCATATCAAGATTTTTAAGAATATCTTCCTGAACTTTTGGTGTGGCCGTGGCGGTTAAGCCAATAATAGGCACATCGCCAAGATTGCGAATGATTGTACGCAGGTTGCGGTATTCCGGTCTAAAGTCGTGTCCCCATTCTGATATACAGTGGGCTTCGTCTATGGCTACAAAAGATATGGGAACCCCTTTTAAAAAGGCAGTATAATCTTCTTTAGTAAGCGATTCGGGCGCAACATATAGTAGTTTGGTAAGTCCGGATGTAATATCTTTTTTAACCTGATTAATTTCGGTTTTGGTAAGCGACGAGTTTAGCACGTGTGCTATTCCCGGGTCGGTCGAAAGGCTTCGTATTGCATCTACCTGATTTTTCATGAGTGCTATAAGCGGCGAAACCACAATGGCTACACCATCTAACACAAGGGCAGGCAATTGATAACACAACGACTTACCACCACCGGTAGGCATAATTACAAATGTGTTGTTGCCAGATATAATACTTTGCACAACACCTTCCTGAAGGCCTTTGAACTTGTTAAAACCAAAATATTTTTTTAACTCTTTATGTAAGTCAATTTCGGTCGATTTCATTATATCTTAATAGTAATTTACATAAATTTGCAGAACATAAAGATACAAAAATCTTTTATACCCACAACTTTTTAAACATTTAGCAAGTTTGATCGATAACGAAGCAATACTGGCATCTGCCAGAAAAACCATACTTTCTGAGAGTGAGAGCATTGCTGCACTCGTGCAGTACCTCGACGATGACTTTGTAAAATCTGCCCAAATTATTTACAACAGTAAAGGCCGCCTAGTTATTACCGGTATAGGTAAGAGTGCTCTTATAGCTACTAAAATTGTAGCCACATTAAATTCAACAGGTACACCATCGCTTTTTTTACATGCTGCCGAAGCCATTCATGGCGATCTTGGTATGGTACAGCCGGATGATGTTGTTATTTGTATTTCTAAAAGCGGTAACAGCCCCGAGATTAAAGTGCTTGCCCCTTTACTAAAACGTTTTGGCAACATACTTATTGGCATGACGGGAAATAAAAATTCGTTTTTAGCAAAACAATCCGATTATGTACTTAACGCGTATGTAGATGCTGAGGCCTGCCCTATTAACCTTGCTCCTACAAACAGTACTACGGCACAATTGGTTTTAGGCGATGCTCTAGCAGTTTGCCTTATGGAGATGCGCGGCTTTACAGCCGAAGATTTTGCAAAATACCACCCTGGTGGCGCATTGGGCAAAAAGTTGTTACTTCGCGTAGGCGATATGCTCGATGGTACACACAAACCGTCAGTAGGTCCGGATAGCAGCGTAAAGCAGGCTATTATGGAAATCTCTGAAAAAAGGCTCGGCGTTACCGCGGTTTTAGAAAATGATAAGGTTATAGGTATTATTACCGATGGTGATATAAGGCGTATGCTTAACGATCGTGATAATATTGCGGGAGTAATCGCGACTGATGTTATGACGAAGAACCCTAAAACGGTGAAAAGCACCGATATGGTTGTAGACGCACTTAACACTATGGAAAATTATGCTATTACACAACTGGTTGTAGTAGATGAGGGCGAATATAAAGGTGTACTGCACCTGCACGATATTTTAAAAGAAGGAATAGTTTAATATGGCAAAAAATAAAATTAAGAGCGGCGAAATGTCGTTTCTGGATCATCTTGAAGAACTGCGCTGGCTACTTGTTAAAAGTACGGTAGCTATACTTGTTGGAGGCTGTATTGCTTTTAGTTTTAGTAGCTATATATTTGACCATATTATATTTGCACCAAAAAAATCTGACTTTATTACCTATCGTATTTTTTGCGACCTGGCTAATAAATACGATCTTGACAAAGGCTTTTGTATTACCGATATTCCTTTTAGCGTACAAAGCCGTAGCATGGATGGGCAGTTTACTACAGATATCTGGACATCAATAACTGCAGGTTTAATCCTGGCTTTTCCGTTTATCTTATATCAGGTATGGACTTTTATAAGCCCTGCCCTGTATGAAAAAGAACGTAAAAATGCTGTGGGCTTTATCGTATCTACCTCACTGCTTTTCTTTTTGGGGGTATTGTTTGGGTATTACCTCATAATGCCGCTATCCATCAACTTTTTAGCAAATTATAAGATTAGTGATGTAGTCGAAAATAATGTAGACCTCGACTCCTACCTCAGCCTTGTTAAAACTACGGTATTATCATGCGGACTGGTATTCGAAATGCCGATAATTATTTTCTTCCTGGCGAAGATTGGGTTAGTCTCGGCAGCATTTTTGCGCAGCTATCGTCGCTACGCTTACGTTATCATATTAATTATAGCAGCGGTGGTAACCCCGCCCGATGTTGTGAGCCAAATGACGGTTACCATACCACTTATTATTTTATATGAGGCAAGTATACTTATTGCCGCACGTATGAACAAGACACCTAAATTAACAGAAGAAACAAATGGCTAATATTGTAGAAGAGTTTAACGACTACCGCCAGAAAATGAACGATAAGTTACTGGCAGATAATAATAAAATTATTAAGCGTATTTTTAACCTGGACACCAATGCTTATATGGAAGGTGCGCTGGATGTTAAAACTAAAGAATTGCTTGGCTTGGTCGCATCGGCGGTTTTAAGGTGCGACGACTGCGTTAAATACCACCTAGAAACCAGCCATAAAGAAGGCCTTACTAAAGCCGAAGTTATGGAAGCACTGGGCATTGCTACCCTTGTGGGCGGTACTATTGTAGTGCCTCACCTGCGCCGTGCTTACGAGTTTTGGGAAGCGCTTGAGGAAAATGCCGCTGGCGACACAACCCAACAATAATTACACCATGAAATTAAGGGCAGATAACTTAATAAAAACATACAAAGGACGTAGTGTTGTAAAAGGCATATCGGTAGAGGTAAACCAGGGCGAAATTGTGGGTTTGCTGGGGCCTAACGGTGCCGGTAAAACAACATCGTTTTACATGATTGTGGGACTTGTGAAGCCTAACAGTGGTAAGATTTACCTTGACGATATGGAAATCACTGATTTCCCGATGTACAAACGTGCGCAACATGGCATTGGCTATCTGGCACAGGAAGCATCGGTGTTTAGAAAGTTAAGTATCGAAGATAATATTATGAGTGTTTTGCAGCTTACTACCCTATCTAAACAAGAGCAGGTAGCGAAGATGGAAGAGCTTATAGCCGAATTTTCGTTAGAGCACATTCGTACTAACCGTGGCGATTTACTTTCGGGTGGAGAGCGTCGCCGTACCGAAATTGCCCGCGCCCTCGCTACCGACCCTAAATTTATATTACTCGATGAGCCGTTCGCGGGGGTAGACCCTGTTGCGGTTGAAGATATTCAGCGTATTGTAGCGCAGCTTAAAGATAAAAACATAGGTATCCTGATTACAGATCACAACGTACAGGAAACGCTTGCTATTACTGATAAAACCTACCTGATGTTTGAAGGTGGTATATTAAAAGCTGGTATGCCCGAAGAACTTGTTCAGGATGAGATGGTACGTAAAGTATACTTAGGCCAAAACTTCGAACTTCGTAAAAAGAAAATCGACTTCCATAAAACTAAGGCTGAAGCCGAAACGCCGGATGCCACCGTGCCGGATCAGGAAAGCTTTTAATCAGATTATTGGATAGTTAGAATTTTAGATTATTAGAATCAAAACAATATAAAAATGCTCCAGGTTGGTTATACAATTTGGAGCATTTTTTATTTAACACCAAACTTAAAAAGGCTCATCACTAGAGCCATCAATAATGATATTATCAACACTATTAATAGTACCGCAAAAATTTTTATAGCTACAATTCCAATTGTTGCACTATAGCTACCATCATATTTTTCTTTTAAAGCTAATTGCATGGCAACAGTCGTTCTGTATCTTATTTTAAGATACAGCCAACCCAAACATACTGCAAAAAATTCTGAAAACATCATATTTAATACTAAGCATGATCACAATATTAATTCTTCAAAATAAAACCTTTAGGTGCGTAAACCTTTTCTTTATCATACATATTTAAGTACAATATCTTTTTTAAACTATCACCTTTAACCTCTACTTCATAAATATCAAGCATCCCACCAAATGAACTATTTGGAGTATCAAATGCGCAGCAGCTTCCACGCCTGTTATAGGTAATAGATTCGCCGTTTGGGCCAGTTAACCTGTTCAGGTATTCTCGTTCGCTAGTTGGGCCGTTACCACCACCACCTACTTTAATAGCGTTTTTTTGAGAATAGCCATAATCATCAGCTGCCACCTTTGTAGTTGTATTGGCAGAACCGCAACTCAGCATACATAATGCTACAACAAAGAGAGCGAATTTAGTTTTCATAATTGGTATTGTTTAATTGATTGGTAAGGTCAAATCTAATTAAATATTTCAAATTTTCATTAGAAACGGTAGAATTATATGACATTAAACCAATTACAAATCACTCAATCTCCAGCGCTTTTAGCTCCTGCAAACTTCCGTTATAAATATTTACATCTACACTACCATCTATTCCGCTAACAGATCCCTTATCGGTAAACTGCCAAAACAGCCACTCTTTGCGTATGTTGTCTTCAAAAAAACTGTAATTGGCTATCCATAGGTTGTAGCCGGCAAATTCCTTTTTTAAAAAATCAGTGTAAAAACTTTCGCCGCTATAAATAATAGGCTTTACTCCGTAGTGCTTTTCTACAGCATTAAGCCAGCGTTTTAGGCCGCTTTTCAGGCTGTCGAGGCTTTGCTCGCTTGGTATCCTTTCAATATCCAGCACCGGCGGAAGGTCGCCCTTAGTAAGCGTAACCGTCTTAATAAAATTATCGGCCTGTTGTAATGAGTTTTCGTCAGGGCGGTAGTAATGATAGGCCCCACGAATAAGTCCACCCTTGCCCGCTTCGCGCCAGTTGCGTTTAAACTTAGTGTCGGCATCAGTCCCGGCTGTCGATCGTATAAACACGAAGTCTATAGGAAAATCTCCGCCCGTACGATCTATGCTATCCCATTTAATAGTACCCTGGTAATGCGAAACGTCTACCCCAAAAACTTTGTCTTTATGGCGCGATATAATTTCGTAAATTCTAAGATTGGCAATCTTCTTCTTTTCAGCAGTTAATGCTTCAATCCGTTTGTTGGTCTTAAAACCTAAATAGTATAAAAAACCATGGCGGTATTGATAGCCGGCAGCCACAATAAAAGAAAACAGCAGCACCAAAAATGAATACTTAAGTATTTTTCCGGGTGTAACTTTAGATGCTGACTTTTTACGCCTGCCCTTTTTGCGCACTACATTTTTTTGTGTAGCGACGGCTCTAATAGGGGATACCGGCTTTTTTTTAGGTGGTAGCGGCATGCGCGTTTACTTTACGCCTTTAAAAACTTATTGTTAACGGCCGATAGCAGCACATAAAACAAGATAACTATAGGAATAGCAGCATACTGAAATAAGAATAGCAATATTATAGATACTATTAAAAAGATGAACTGAATTTTGTTGGTCTCCCAATTAAAATATTTAATTTTTAACGAGAATAACGGTATTTCGGCGTTAAGCATAAAGGCACTTAGCAGGGTTATACCTACTAAAACAAACGGGTTGCTTAACCATTCGAAAGCAAAACTATCCCCGTCATTATGGCTTAGTATTACTGGCAGGCTCATTATAAACAAAGCATTGGCCGGAGTGGGTAATCCTATAAAAGAGTCGGTCTGTCTGGTATCAATATTAAATTTAGCCAGCCTGTAGCATGATGCCAGTGTGATTATAAAACCTACGTAAGGTAGTATACCTAAGTAAAAGTTTTCAAAAGCAAGGTTCGATTCTTCCTGGTTATCCGCAATACCGGCAAGCATCTGAAACATAATTAAACCAGGAACTACCCCACTTGTAACCATATCTGCCAATGAATCTAATTGCAGGCCTAGTTCACTTTTTACGTTCAGCACACGTGCAAAAAAACCATCCCAAAAGTCGAAAAATATGCCAATACATACCCACAAAAAGGCCATCTGGAAATTAGTATCGAATGCGTAAACAAGGGCGACAAGTCCCGAAAACAAATTAAGCAGGGTTATAAAGTTAGGCACATGTTTTTTAAACGGCATAGCTGGTATTTTTTATAGCAAAGTTAATACAATAAGTTAATAGATTTCGAGTTTAGTAATTGAGAATTTTATATCATATTTGCACAAAATAACCGTATTGAGAAAGTTACTTTTAATCATAACCTTATTTACCTCGTTTGTTGCCTTTAGCCAGTCTACCCGAAAGTACTCGAACGAGTTTATGAGTATAGGTGTAGATGCTGCTGCTCTGGGTATGAGCAACGCTGTTACCGCAAATACCGGCGATGTAAATTCCGGCTACTGGAACCCGGCAGGCCTTATGGAAGTTAAAGATAAGCAGCTCGCCTTAATGCACGCCAGCTATTTTGCCAACATAGCACAGTATGATTATGCTGCTTTTGCCATGCCTCTGGATGATAAAAGTGCATTAGGCATCTCTGTTATTCGTTTTGGTGTTGATGACATTTTGAACACTACCCAGTTAATAGACGAACAGGGAAATATTGATTATAACAGGATAAGTTTGTTTTCTGCGGCCGATTATGGTGTTACTCTATCCTACGCACGTTCTGCCCCACTTGATGGTTTTACATATGGAGTTAATGCAAAAGTAATACGCAGGATTATCGGTAAATTTGCCAACTCGTACGGTTTTGGTTTCGATTTTGGTATGCAGTATAAAACTGCCAACAACTGGAAGCTTGGATTTATGCTTCGGGATATAACCACCACTTATAATGTTTGGAATATTGACGAAGAAGAATATGCCAAAGTAAGCGGAGCGGTGGCAGGGCAAAACCAGGACCTACCGGAAACTACTGAGATTACTTTACCAAAAGCACAACTTGGGGTTGCCAGAAAATTCGAATTTCATGGCGACTATAGCCTTTTAGCAGCGGTGAATTTAAATATGCAATTTGCTAAAACCAATGATATTGTTAACCTTGACTTTGTGAGTATCGACCCTGCGGCCGGGTTCGAGTTTGGTTATTTAGACATGGTTTTTCTTCGTGCCGGTGTTGGTAATTTTCAAAACGAAAAACACATTGATAATTCAGAAAGCCTGAGCTTTCAACCCAATATCGGGCTTGGCTTTAAATACAGAGGTATACAGGTAGATTATGCACTTACCGATATTGGCGACCAAAGTGCGGCTTTATACTCTAATATTTTTTCACTTAAAGTAGATTTAGGTATCTTTAGGCGATAAAAATCTATTTTCCGATGCGCAGTTTTTACGCTTACCTGGTTTTAATTTTTACTCTCCTATTTTCCCAAAATGCTTCGTTCGCTCAGGTGCCGTTATCAGATGTGGCAAATGTTAGCCTGCTTACATGCGGGCCTGGCAATGAATTATATTCTGTTTTTGGTCATACTGCAATAAGGGTGCACGATCCGTTACGTGGATTAGATGTTGTATATAATTATGGAACGTTCGACTTTGATACTCCTAACTTCTACCTAAAGTTTGTAAAGGGCGATCTTAAATATTTTGTGTCCGCTAGTTCGTACAATGATTTTGTGTACACCTACCAATATTATAATCGCGATGTTTTTGAGCAGCAATTAAACCTTACTGCAACTCAAAAACAGACAATTGCTGATGAGCTAAGTACAACCCTGATATCAGATAAGCGTTTTTATACCTATAAATATTTCGACCGAAACTGCACCACTATGGTGGCTGATGTAATTAACAACAACATTCCGGTTAAAATATCCATGAAGAATAAAGACCAAGGCAAAACTTACCGCAAAATAGTAGATGAATACCTTGTAAACGGTTTTTATGAAAACCTGGGCATCAGCCTTATTTTTGGCTTCCCAACCGATAGGCCTATGGAAAGGCTCTTTTTACCGGAGCAGTTGCTTGAAGGTGTATCTAACACAAAAATTGGTAGTACACCATTAGCACAACCAGTTGTCACTGTTTATAAAAGTACCGCCCAACCACAAACTTCTATCTGGAATAATTACTATACATATGCAGCAGTTTGTTTATTATTAATGCTGATATCAGGTAATCCATTAGCACATCGCTCTTTACTGGCGTTATTTGGACTGTTGGGCGTATTTTTCTGCACTGTAGGGCTTTACTCCTTTCATATAGAAATATCGCAAAACTATAATGTTCTGCTTATCAACCCGCTGTTTTTAGTGTTGCTGTATTTTATATTCAGTAAAAATAAAATGGCTACACAAATAACGAGCTACTCGTGTCTGGCCTGTATAGTGATATATTTAGTATTAATGTTTAACAAGCCGCATTTAATAATTGTATTGCCACTGGTTGCTTTAGTAATAATTTTATTACTTCGTGCCATATATCCGGATTGGAAAGTTTTGCCAAAAAAAAGAAGCAAGTAGCAACAAACTCAAAAGGTTTACTAATTTTGTTTAAGAACTTCTAAATACTACTACTTTGTTCATTTTCAGTAAGCCCAAGAAACGTTTAGCCGACCTAATACCAAGTGGGTATGTAGATATTCATTCACATCTATTGCCCGGAATTGACGACGGATCTATAAGCGAGGAAAATACTCTAAGCCTTATAAATACATTAAAAGATATTGGCTTTGAACAATTCATTACTACCCCACACGTACTTACAGGCGTTTGGAACAATACATCAAAAGGAATAAAGGATACTGAAACTTCTACAAAAGTTTATCTAAAGAATCAAGGTATACAAAATTCCTTTAATGCCGCTGCGGAATATTTAATGGATGATGTATTTTTGAAACTTCTTAAAAATGAGCCTTTACTTACTCTAAAAGATAATTATGTGCTTGTAGAAATGTCATACCTAAACCCTCCTATGCAACTGTATGAAATAATCTACGAATTACAACTTGCCGGCTACAAACCTATTTTGGCACATCCGGAGCGATACCTTTTCTATCACTTTAAGTTTGATGAGTATGCTAAACTTAAAAAGGCCGGGTGTGAATTTCAGGTAAACCTTTTATCTACAACTGGTTATTATGGCAAGCCCGTATTAGAAGTTTGTAAAAAGCTATTGGACGCAAATATGATTGACTTTGCAGGATCTGACACCCACCACGAACGGCATACTGATGCCTTTAAAAACCTCGTTCTACTTAAAAACACTGATAACCTGGTAGAGGCATTAAATAAAAATTCCCTTTTTAGATATTAAAAGGGAATTTTTATTTAAAACATATTATTTATTTCCAAAGAGCTTGTCTTTCCATGTTTTCGGCTTTTTAATGTCGGGGCCATATCCATAGCCGTAACCATAACCATAACCGTAGCCATAACCAGCATTAGCGACAGTATCATTTAACAGCATAGCCATATTAGGTAGTTTACCCTCTCTGTATAATGATGTTGGAATTATTAGCATACGCTTATCAAGATGATTAGCACGAGCAACATAAACAAATGCATCTGCAGCATGCGCGATAATAAGTGTATCTGTAACTAAACTAACCGGTGCGGTATCTACAATTAAATAATCATACTCTGATTTAAGTTTTTCAAAAAGAGCATCTACTTTATCACTCATTAGCAACTCAGCAGGGTTAGGTGGTATAATACCCGGAGGTAGTATATAAAAGTTTTCAAACCCTTCCTGCTTAATTATATAGTCCTCAATAACCGTATCTTTTGATGACAGGTAGTTTGTTAAGCCTTTCGATGGCACGTTAATATACTCATCTAACTTCGGATTACGTATATCCATGGCCATAAGCAATACTCTTTTACCTGTTAACGCCATTGTAGCAGCCAGATTAACAGAAATAAAGGTTTTACCTTCCTTCGGAATTGTTGAAGTAACAAATATCGTTTTAGCCTTGCCATCCGGTATCTGACCCAGCATAAACTCTAAGTTGGTACGGATAATTCTCAGTGACTCAGCGGTACTCGATCTACTGTGCTGGTTAACCAGCTCATTATTAGTTTCCGATTTTGGTACATCACCAAGGAAAGGAATGCCTAACGCTTTTAAATCAGCAAATCCGTGGATTTTTGAATCAGCTAACTTAATAAGGTATATAACTGTGAATGGTAAAAATAATCCAAGTAAAAAAGACCCTAAAAATATAACATTACGATTTGGTGATATAGGCCCTGGATTTGCATATGCCGCATCAATAACTTTAGAATTAGGTGCTGTAACAGCCAATGATATAGCATTCTCCTCTCTTTTTTGAAGAAGATATAAATATAAAGTTTCTTTTACATTTTGCTGCCTGCTGATATCCCTAAATTTACGTTCCTGCGTTGGCACCTGTCCTATTTTCCCCCCAAGTAAATTTTCCTGCCTTTGTAAATCGCGTTGCTTAATTGCCAACGATGACTTTAAGTTTCTCAAATCTTCTACAATTGTACTACGTAAAGCTTCAATTTGTGCGCTAAAGTCAACCATTAGCGGATTCGATTCACTCATACCTCTGGACATACGGGCTTTATCTGCAATCAGGCTATTATATTGGGCAATTAATGCAGACGATTGTCCTTCCGGCACAAGATTGGTAGGTATTAAATCTTTACTAGTACCTTTTTTAAGTACGTCCATAACAGAATTGACAATTCTCAATGTTGTCTCTGTAGTAATAACGTTGTTTTCATACTCTGTAGCAGACTCTACAAACGACGTGGCGTCTGTTGTTATATCAGTTAGCCTATTACGCTTTTTAAACGCTTCTATCCCTCCCTCTACAACGTTAAGCTCCTGCGATATAGAGTCAATACGATCATTTATAAAATCATCGGTTTTTGTCGCTACAAGATTTTTATCTTTAATGGCTTCCTCATCATACTTTTTAACAAGCATGTTTAAAAAATCTACACCCTTTTCTTTAATAGGGTCTACGATAGACACCTCAATTATACTACTGCTTTTTTCATTTAAAGGTTTAATAACCATACCGGCTTTGTAACCGTTTGCGAGGCCCGTTAAAGAATTTAATCGAACAATTACCTCCGTACCTACTATCGATGCAGTAGATTGTGTTGTTGGCAAATTTGTAGTAACTAAAAAGCTACCAAACTTGCTTTTTACCCGTTGACCAAATGAATATGTTCCAACTTTAACCTCTTCGAGATCATATATTTCAAATTTCGTAGACGATACAGCCTTTACTAAAAAAGATGTTCCTGCATCGTAAAAAGCAGGATCAGTCTCTAAGAAAGTCACTTTAATTGGCGATGTTTTATAAGCCTCTATACTTTGTACCCTCCCTGGTAAATAATAGGAAATATTTAATCCCAGCTCCTCTACTGAACTTCTGATAAGCGCCCGTGCACGTAGTACCTCAATTTCGTTATCTACATTACTTTTAATCTGATTTAAAATACCAAGGTCAGAAAAAGCATTAAGCTCAGAGGCAACTCCGCCCCCCTTTTTCTCATCTTTAATTAATATCGTAGTAGATATTCTATATAACGGGACGGTATACCTTAAATATAGGAATGAAATAAATAAGCATATAAGTACACTTACTACAAACCATTTCCAGTAAGCTAAATATCCTGATATAATACCTTTAAAATCTATCGGGGCATTGTCGCCATCAACAGATGAAAAATTTTGTTTGTCTGTATTTTGCATATTATCTTATTAGTAATGCCACAACTGTGATCAGAATTGATATAGCGGATATTACTACGCTTGTATTTGGTCCTATTACAGCAGAATTAACTTTGGTTTTATTTGGTTCGACAATTACTATATCATTTTGCGTTAAGTAATAAAATGGAGAGTTAATAAAATCGGCTTTTGTTAAATCAACATAATTAAATGTTTTTTGTCCGTTAGCCTCTCTAATTATAAGTACATTATCCCGTTTACCATAAATTGTTAAGTCTCCAGCCTTGCTCAATACCTCCGGTAAAGTTATTCTCTCTGTAACAACCGTTATTTCGCCCGGTGAGTTAACTTCTCCTAAAACTGATACTTTAAAGTTTGTAATTCGAATAGTAGCTATAGGATCAGTAATATATTCTTTCAGCTCTGTATTTAGTTTCTCCAGAGCTTGTGTTTTGGTTAATCCGCCTAATTTTATATCTCCGATAATTGGAAAATGTATATTTCCATTAATATCTACGAGATAGCTATAAAAAACAGGATCTTGCATTGCTGTAGCGCCTGATGTAACGTTACTACTTTGAGAAGTTTGCGTAGTTAACAAATTAAATCGCATTACAGCTTCAGGAGTAGGAGAAAATACGTTTATTACCAACAAGTCATCGGGTTTAATTGAGGGCTCGTAGCTTATTTTTTCCGACGGCAAAACCGTAGAAATATTTTGCATATAAACGATTTTTTTTCTTGAAACGCATGAACCGAGCGCCGATGCAATTAAAAGCAATAACGCAATTTTTTTAATCATCATAAATTTATCTTATCTGGTAATATTTAAACTTAAACTAAAGATATTAAGCGCATTTCCCGAAATCTGAGCAAATATAATTTTTTATATTAAATAAAATGTTATAAAAATATTATTACAGCTTAGAAATATATGTATACGTATCTTACTTAAATTCAGAATTTGTGCTCACAAACTCAGGAACTATTCCCTTTATTGCCTTAACAACCTGCACATCGTTAAAGGCTAAAGCAAAATCAATCAATTTTTTTATTCTGCTATTTATTATATCATAGTCAATAGGTTCTTCCCTACTAATCATGATGTTTTCATTATGAGTAAGCATCGTCTTAGCGGTATCTGTCAACAGCTCCTCATATAGTTTCTCACCAGGTCGTAACCCAATATTTTTTATTGCAATATCTCTGTTTGGCTCAAGTCCTGCCAAGCGAATCATCTTATATGCTAAATCAATAATTTTTACTTGTTTGCCCATATCAAACACATAAATTTCGCCGCCGTCTCCCATGGCCCCTGCCTCCAAAACCAGCTGACATGCCTCTTTTATAGTCATGAAATATCTGGTAATATCCGGGTGGGTAAGCGTCACTGGCCCACCATCTTGTATTTGCTTTGCAAACACCGGCACTACAGAACCATTAGATCCTAATACATTACCAAAACGTGTAATGAGGTATTTTGTGTTAGCACTACCATTTTGCTGTGCTAGTTTATTATGCAACGCCTGTATGTATTTTTCTGCTATTAACTTACTCGCACCCATTATGCTGCCTGGGTTAACAGCCTTATCTGTAGATATCATTACAAAGGTATCTACATTGTGCACCGCCGAAAGATGCGCCACGTTTTTTGTGCCTAAAATATTGACTAACACAGCCTGCGACGGATTTTTCTCCATCATTTGCACGTGCTTGTATGCCGCTGCATGGTAAACAACATTAGGCTTATATTTCTCGAAAACTTTGTTTACCGCAGCTTCATTACTTATATCGGCAATCTCTGTGTAAAAAATTGCATTAGGTAGTAAAGCACTTATTTCGAGCCCCAGTAAATAAAGTGGCGTTTCTGCCTGATCCAGCAAAATAATAGCGGCTGGATTAAATTCAATAACCTGCTTTGCAATTTCGCTGCCAATAGAGCCGGCCGCACCTGTAATCAAGATTATTTTACCGCTTAACTGTACAGATATTAATTTATCATCAAGCACAATAGGCTTTCTATCTAATAAATCTTCTAAATAATATTCTATCTGCTTCATTTTAATATTGCACTACACTAAGTAGCTTATACTACCTTTTTTACTAACTGTAAAATCGTATCAAATTGTTCGTCTATGCTTAAGTCAGAATTATCTATTTCTATGGCATCGTCTGCTTTTTTTAAAGGGGAGTCATTACGGTTAGTATCAATATAATCCCTCTCTTCAATATTTTTCAGTACACTATCATAAGTAACATCCTGCCCTTGGGCCCTTAATTCATCAAAACGCCTTTGAGCTCTTGTTGCGGCACTGGCAGTCATAAACACCTTAAGATCAGCATCCGGAAAAACAACAGTACCAATATCGCGGCCATCCATAACTACGCCTTTATATCTACCCATAAAACGCTGTTGCTCTACTAACTTTGCCCTTACCTGAGATATTTTAGCCACCGGGCTAACCAAGCCGGAAATTTCCATGGTACGTATAAGCCCCTCTACATTAACACCGTTTAAAAATACTTCGCTATGCGATAACTCCTCGTTATATATAAACTTAAGCGTTACATTAGGCAGGTGGTCGATAAGCTCCTGTTCATCAAAATGATTTGAAGATATAAAACCGCTTTGTAGTGCGTATAATGTAACGGCACGATACATAGCGCCGGTATCTACATAAACATAGTTTAAGTGTTTTGCTAATTGCTTGGCTAACGTACTTTTACCTGTTGAAGAAAAGCCGTCGATAGCTATGGTTATCTTGTTATTCAAATTGCAAATTATTATTTATTTATGCGCCTTGCAAAGCTAAAACAATCTATTTAAAAAATGTGTACATACTATTATAAATCCTCTCTCTGTCAGCATCTGTTAGATTAGAGCCTGATGGCAAGCACAATCCTGTGTTAAATAAACTTTGAGCAACATTGCTGCCAGAATACAAGCAATCCTTAAAAACAGGCTGTAAATGCATAGGCTTCCATAAGGGTCTCGACTCAATATTATTATTTTGTAAAGCTAATCGTAAACCTTCATTGGTTTTCCCTCCGGTTTCCTTCGGGCCAATAACAACCGTAGTTAGCCAAAAGTTCGAGTTTATCGCCTCACTATATTCTTTAGAAACAGAAACTCCGTCTATATCTCTAAAAAAATCAGCATAAAAATTATGCATTTCCCTTCGCAATGCAACATGACTATCGAGCACTTCCATCTGTCCCCTGCCAATACCTGCGCAAATATTGCTCATTCGGTAATTATAACCTATCGTACTATGTTCATAATGAGTAGCACCATCACGGGCTTGTGTAGATAAGAACACGGCCTTATCGCGAACATTTCTGTTATTCGTTACCAACGCTCCACCCGCCGAAGTAGTTATTATCTTATTCCCGTTAAAGGAAAGTATCCCGATATCGCCTAATGTGCCGCAGGGCTTGCCTTTGTAACTACTACCCAAAGCCTCTGCACTATCTTCTATAACAGGAATATTATATTTTAAAGAAATCTGCTTTATCTCGTCCGCCTTATACGGCATACCATATAGATGTACCGCGATAATTGCCTTTGGCTTAACCCCTTTTACTAATCTCGCTTTAATAGCTTCTTCAAGAGCATCAGGGCAAATATTCCAACTCTCAGGCTCACTGTCTACAAAAACAGGTCTTGCGCCGAGATATACAATTGGGTTTGCCGATGCAGCAAATGTAAAGGTCTGACAAAGTACCTCGTCATCCCTTTCAACTCCTAACAATATAAGTGCAAGGTGCAATGCCGCTGTACCAGATGATAATGCAGCTACGTGTACATCGTTACCTAAATATTTTTCTAAACTCTCTTCAAACCCTGTAACATTAGGTCCTAATGGGGCAATCCAGTTTCCATCAAATGCCTCCTGAATATATTTTTGTTCTGATCCGCCCATGTGCGGAGATGAAAGCCATATTTTTGAGGTATCCATCATTGTCTTACTGCAAATAGGGTTCAGTAGGTTTTTTACCTATTATTGTGTAGGCAATTAGTTTTATATCCAGCCAAAAACTTTGATGCTTTTGGTAATTCAGGTTTATCCTAACTTTATCAGGAAACAATATTTTATCATTGTACTCCAACGGATCGTCTACTGCGGCAAGCAGCTTTTCTTCGTTGGCATATTTAAGGCTTGCCGGCCCTGTAATACCCGGCTTTAACTTTAAAACTTCACGGTCTGAGCCTGTTAGCGCATCATAATATCCCGGTAAATCCGGTCGTGGACCCACAAAGCTCATGTCGCCTACTAAAATATTAAAGAGCTGTGGCAACTCATCTATCTTGTACTTTCGTAACAGCCTACCTAATCCGGTAATTCTATTTACCCCGCCACGGCTATCCATAGACCTTAGCTTATAAATGGTAAAACGCTTACCATATTGCCCAATACGAACTTGTTTAAAAATGCCATTCTGACCCGTACTGATACTTGCGGCTATAAAAAAAGTAAAAATAATTACGCTAACTGCCAGTAGTCCCACAAAGGCAAACACAATATCAAATATTTTTTTTGGCATATAAAAGCATCATGATATTAATCCTTATTAATAGGCCTTATCTTCTCCTTTAAATATATTCCATACTGTAAGATAAATAATCTTAATATCAAGAAAGAAGCTCCAGTTTTCGAGATACCAAATATCATACGTTACGCGGTTTTTAATATCAAAATCATTTTCAATTTCACCTCTGTATCCGTTAACCTGCGCCCAACCGGTTATTCCGGGCTTAATAAGCTGGCGAACCAGGTAATTGTTGATGATTTCCTGGTACTGTTCGTTTTGTATGCTCATGTGAGGCCTTGGCCCTACTATAGACATATCCCCCTTAAGAACATTCCAAAATTGCGGAAACTCATCTAAACTTGTTTTTCGTAATATACGCCCTATAGATGTTACACGCCTGTCGCCTTTAGACGCCATTTGTTTATCTGAATCGTTGTTAACATACATACTCCTGAACTTATAACACCAAAATTCTTTACGGTCTCTGCCCAGCCTTTTTTGCTTAAACAACACCGGGCCTTTAGATCCTACTTTTATAAGTATGGCAATTAAAGGGTATAGCCACGAGCATATTAATAGTAATACTAATGCGCTAAAAACAATATCGAAAGTACGTTTTGCAAATTTATTATGTGTCTCTTCGAGTGGCTCTTTACGCAACGATACAGTAGGAATATTTCCGAATTGCTTAAACTCGTAACGATTGTAAAACTGAAAGTGAAAATCGGGGATTATCCTTACCCTCACGCCCGCTTTATCAACAACATAAGTTATTTCTTCAATTTCGCCAATTGTTATTCCGGGGGTAGCAATGATTACCTCATTTACCGGACGCGTTTTTAAAAAGTCGGATAAACCATCTCTGGTACCAAGGTATGGGCCTATAAGATCATTTTTATCTTCATCATCAAAATAACCTATTACATCATATCCTAAATGTGGATTATGCGTAATTAAATGGCAAAACTGCTCTGCTGTATTGCCGTTGCCTAATATAATTACATGCCTTAAATTATAACCGAGTTTTCGTAAGACTAAAACAAGGCGGTATATAATATACTTTTCTGTACCAAAGCATATAACTAATGCTGCGCTGTAAATAAGAACAAAATTAACCGGCAAAAATGGCTGTGAGAAAAACAGCACCACTACGGTTGTAAGCGCAAGCATCAAAATGCCCTTTATAGTTTTATAAATTTCTAAAGAAAAACCAGGCTTAACCCTATGCTCGTTATAAAGTTTATTATTAGTTCCTGTGTAAAACCAAACCAACAATAAAGTAACTAATAAAAGAAATTTTGATTTTAAGCTATCGCCATAATTGTGCGGCTGCACGAAACCGATACACATTATAAAAGTTAGAGCTACAACAGATAAATCTGCTATAAGCCTGACCAAAGAAATCTTATTAAGGTACTGCTGCATTTTAAGGGAATAACAAAAAATTAAAACTATATTTTAAGTATATCTACTTTTTCGCCGTTATTTAAATATATTAGTTAAGAATATTTGGTTTTTAACATAATTAAAATCTAAAATGGTATGTAAAGGTCATAATTAAAATCTGAATATCCCCTATGGTAGTTAATTTTTTTAACATTTCTTAAGATAAAGATATTATTGCTTATTGAGCTCGCGAAGCTTATTTTCAAAGTCTAATAGTATTCCCTCCTTACTTAAAAAAGCTTCTGCATATTTTCTGGCATTTACTTTATATTCGGTAATATCATTATTCAGTACATACTCAATCCCATCACATAAAGATTGAACAGATTCCGGTTCAATTAAAATTCCCATTTTGTATTGGTTCACTACAACGTACAACGATGTGCCGGGCTCTGCAGTTACAATCGCACAACCACCCCCCGCAAGTATACCTGTAAGTTTACTCGGCATTACCAGGTCTGCAGCTGATTTTTTCTGGAGCACCAAATGCACATCGGCAGTTGCAAGCAATGCAGATAATTTGTTATATGGCTGTAACGGAAAAAAGCGCACCTGTTTAAGGTCGGCTTCTCTAACCGATTCTTCAAGCTTTTCCTTGCCGCCGCCAGAGCCAACTATTAAAAAGAAAACATCTTTGCGATCTTTGTATTGTTTCGCGACATCTATAATTACCTCTAAGCCTTGCTTTTCTCCTAAATTACCTGAATATAGAATTACCTTATCAGTATCCTTAAGTCCAAAATCAGTTCTTAATGACTGCTCTTTAGAAAGCGGCATTATATTTTTTTCATCTACCCAGTTAGGGAATAACATTTGTTTATCGGCAGTGATACCTTTACCGTTTATTTTAAGTTGCATACCCAAGCTTATAGTAGATACCTTGTTGCTATGCTTTAAAATAAAACGCTCCATTGAAAACATAAGGTTCAGAAAGGTTTTATTCTTGATCATACCTAATTCTTTAGCGGCATCAACCTGTAAATCCTGGATGTGAGTAATCATCGGGACACCTTTTATTTTAGAATACAATAGTGGAAGTATACCTAAATGAAACGGTGGGGCTATACAAAATACAATATCAAACTTCTTGCTAAATAACAGTTTAAACCAGACCGGAAGTATACCCAGCACAAACGAGAACTCATGTATAATTCGCTTGGCAGATGATACGTTTTTTGGTACGTACAATGGTATACGGTGGACCTGTGCTCCATCAATATTTTCTGTATGCCAGTACTTACCTTTATAATCTTTATGGACTTCCCATTCAGGATAATAAGGCACGGCAGTAACAACATGAACATCATGGCCATGTGTCGCTAGCCAACTACCCATTTCACCAGTATATTTACCAATACCGGTTAGCTCCGGGCTATAATTAATGCCAAATATCAGTATTCTCATACGGCGTACTTTGTATATATAAAATTAAATAAAAACATTCCTACAATTCCTCCTGTAAGGTTGAGCACTATGTCGTCGATGTCAAACACACCTATATCGAATACAAATTGCAAACTTTCGATAAATAGTGTTGTTATTAGCATCAATAAAACTAAATATCTGTTAGATTTTATTCTTGAAGAGATATAATATAATGCAGTGGCAAATGGCAAAAACAGAACTGCATTTCCTAAAATATCCTGAACAAAATAGAATTTGCCGTTATCATCTAAGTTGTTATAAGCACTAATCTTAGACATAAATTCTAAGTTAATATTATCTCTATAATTTCTATCTGTTAATTCTCTTCGTCTCGAAAATAAAGTAACGTAGGCTACTAGCAAAAAATACACAATAGATGCAACCTTTGTAAGACCTTTTATATATTGATTATTAACCCATTTCATCTGTAACAACTAAGGTGTAATATGAAAAAATAAAACCGTTATTGCGCAACCGTAATTTCTAAAAAGTATTAATTTTAAATAAAAATCTTGTTAAATTTAATTCGCAATGCTACGTTAAACTTAACAAGATCTTAATTAGTTTTATACCAGTAAATTATGTAAACGGATGCTCTTTAATATATCTTTCCCATTTCCATGCAGAACTCATCATCTCCTCTATTCCTAACTTAGCCTTCCAATGAAGTTTCTCAGCCGACTTTTTCACGTCGCCCCAAACCTTCTCAACATCTCCAGATCGTCTTTCGCCTATGTTATAATTTAGCTTCTCTCCGGTTGCTTTTTCAAAAGCTGCAATAACTTCTAATACAGATGTGCCTTTGCCCGTTCCTAAATTAAATACCTCATAATTTCTTTCAGCTTCATTCGCCTCCATCCTTTTGATGGCAGATACATGTGCCTTAGCCAAATCTACCACGTGAATATAATCTCTTACAGCACTACCATCCGGAGTATTGTAATCGTTTCCGTAAACAGTAATAGGACCACGTTTACCAATAGCAGATTGCGTTATAAACGGTACCAGGCAATTAGGCACACCTATAGGCAACTCACCTATTAAGCCCGACTCGTGTGCTCCTACCGGATTAAAGTATCGAAGCGATGTAACTCTTAAATCGCTGTTTACAGCACAGCTGTCTTTCAATATCTCTTCGGCAATTTGCTTTGTATTACCGTAGGGAGATTCTGCCTGCTGTATTGGCGCATTTTCTGTAACCGGTAAAACTTCCGGTTGTCCGTAAACGGTACACGATGATGAGAAAACGAAATTTATTTTACCATCTATATTCTCAATCAGGTTGATTAATGAATAAAGGTTGTTTTTATAATACTTTAACGGCTCTCTAACCGATTCGCCTACCGCCTTATATGCAGCAAAATGAATTAAGCCGGTAATATCTTTATGATTGCTCATAAACTCTCTCACCATTGTTTCATCGCAAAGATCCAGCTCAATACACTCAGGTTTTTTGCCTGTAATAGTTTCAATCTGATTCAATATACCAGCGTCGGAGTTTGAAAAGTTATCTACAATAACAACATCAAATCCGGCATTAAACAATTCAACTACAGTATGCGAACCTATATATCCTGTACCTCCGGTAACGAGTATTTTACTCATAGCTTTTTTATTATTGATTATTACGACTGTTTTAGTAACGTATCAAAATATTCAATGGTTTTAACAAGTCCTTCTTTTAAATGAACCTTAGGCTCCCAGTCCAATTCTTTTTTTGCAAGAGAGATATCCGGCTGCCTTTGTTTAGGGTCGTCCTGTGGCAATGGCATAAATGATAACTTAGATGACGAACCTGTAAGTTCGATAACATTTTGAGCCAGTTCCAGCATTGTAAATTCATGAGGGTTACCAATATTTACCGGGCCTGTAAAGCCTTTTGGGGTAGCCATAAGCCTTACAAAACCTTCAACAAGATCGTCTACATATTGAAATGATCGCGTTTGCTGACCGTCTCCAAAAATAGTAATATCTTCACCCTTAAGTGCCTGAACAATAAAGTTAGACACAACACGACCATCCTGCGGGTTCATGTTTGGCCCGTATGTATTAAAAATCCTTACTATTTTAACGTCTACATCGTTTTGATTATGGTAATCCATAAATAAAGTCTCAGCAGCGCGCTTACCCTCGTCATAACATGAGCGAATACCTATAGGATTTACGTTACCCCAGTAACTTTCCCTTTGCGGATGTTCTGCAGGATCTCCGTAAACCTCACTTGTACTAGCCTGGAAAATTTTAGCATTTACCCTCTTTGCAAGTCCAAGCATATTAATAGCACCCATTACAGATGTTTTCATAGTTTTGATGGGGTTATACTGGTAGTGTACTGGACTCGCCGGGCAGGCAAGATTATAAATTTCATCTACTTCAATAAAAAAAGGTTCTGTTACATCGTGCCTGATAATTTCAAAATAGGGGTTATCTAATAAATGAACTATATTTTTTTTAGATCCTGTAAAGTAGTTATCAAGCGAAATTACTTCGTTACCTTCATTTAAAAGGCGTGTACATAAATGCGAACCTATAAATCCGGCTCCTCCTGTGATTATAATTCTTTTTTTCATGACATGTATTTTAGTGGGCCAGTTTTATCTCTAACTTATTATCGTATTATTAATTATAATTATTTTTCCAACGTGGCTTAACTAATACCGCAGGGTTGCCACGGTAAATACCATTAGCAGCTACACTTGTGGTAATAACAGATCCTGCCGTTATAACACTATCTGTACCAACGGTAACGCCCGGACCAACAAAGCAGCCTGCACCTACCCAACTACCATCATTAAGCGCAATGGGGCCATTTCGATACGGCATTGATGGTATATTAAAATCATGGTTGCCGCCACATAAAAATGCCCGCTGGCTCACACAAACATTATTGCCTATTGTAATAGTTTCGAAATTAAGTATAAAAACCTCTTCACCTATCCATACATAGTTGCCTACAACCAGTTTCCAGGGCATATGAATGTTTACCCTTGGTTTTATTACAACTCCCACACCAATGTGAGCACCAAACAAAGATAGCAACATTTTTTTCAAACCGTTAGGAAAAGGAAACGCTGTAAGAAAAAAAAACATTTTAGTAAAGTACCATGCAATTTCTTTAATCTTCCCTGCACCACGACTTAACCCAATGGAAGCATTAAAATCGCCTAGTCTAACTTTTGAAGCTGTTGCCGATTCTTGAATCATGTTACTTTATTTTTGATTTAGAGCATTGTAAAGCTGCAATGCTGCAGCATCTGATTTAAATTTATCAATATAAGCATTCCTTGCATTTTTACGAAGTTCGGCTTTTTCCTGCTCTCCAGTTTTAATCCACTTCAAAAGCAAATTGTACGCTCCTTCATTGGTGTCATTTTCTACGATCCCTGCCTGTGCATCGGCAATTTCGTTCCAAATATTAATCTGGTTCGAAATTAAAACAGGTTTATAACAGGCTAAGGCTTCAACTACAGCAATACCAAAGTTCTCCTGGTGACTAGGTAGTACAAAGGCATCACAACCATAAAATGCTCCCCATTTAGAGTCACCTGTAACCATCCCGGGAAAATGTATAGACGCATTATCACGTGCAAGTTCTAACATTTTTTTTCCATAAGCAGTATCAAGCCCAGGGCCGGCTATGACCAGGTCGGGTACGTTACTGTATTCTTTTTTTATCTTTAAATAGGCATTAATTAATAAATCAACCCCTTTTTTTTCGTGCACCCTGCTTAAAAATAACAGGTAATTTTTACCTACTACATCGGGACATGACAATGCGAAAGTTTCGCTCATTTCAGGCTTAAAATCAGGCGGCGCCTTTATGCCAAAACATACATTCAATTCTTTTTTAGGCTTATAAGGACTAAAAGTGGTACGAGCAAGTTCGAGTTCTTGCTGACAGGTAAATAGAACGCCATCAGCGGCATTAACCACCTTACCCTCTACAAACTTCCAATAAAACCAGTTACGTATTGCTTTAAGCTTTCGTCCAGCAGCTTTTTGAAAATAAGGATCTAACATGCCATGCGGCATTACATACATCTTTGGCACGTTACCACTACCAGATTTTTTATATTTCTTTAATGCTTTATACGCGGCGTAACTATGAAATTGCCATAAACCATGTATAAAAACAACATCAAAGTTATGCATATTATCCACCAACCAGGGTACAAGAGCCTCATGATAAGACCACGGTCCTTTTGCCTGACCCAATGCATGTATATTAATTGAGTCTTTATCAATAAATGTAGCATTAGGTGCATCAAGGCAAACCACTTCGTTATGTGCGCCTATTTTTTCCATCTCAGGTATAGTGTTGCGAATCGCTTCGCAAACCCCTCCCTTAACAGGATCCATAGATGTTATTATATAAAGTACTTTCATTTTGTTATTTAATTTTTATATACCTGAATATAAATATCCTCAATGGCATCAAGCGCTTTATCAGAATCAAATCTTTTTACATTTTCAAAGCCTTTTGCAATTGAATTATTTGTGGCTTCTTCAGACGAAAGAACTAAATCAATTTTTTGTGCTGCAAGGCCTGCCCATTTCAGCATGTCGTCATATTCACTTGGGCTTTGACTAACAAATACAGCCGCCATACCGGCAACTTCACTCATAGGCACCGCATTAGTAGTTAAAACAGGGCATCCACTAGCCATAGCTTCGGCAATTGGCCAGCCAAAACCTTCAGCTATCGATGGGAAAAGCAGCATTATCGAGCCACAATAAGCCTTTTTAAGCAAATCATCATTAGCTCCTAAAACAAAATGTATATCATTTTTAAAAGTACAGTTGTTGTATGTGCTAAGCAAATCGTCTTCCGGAGCAGCACCCAGCATTAACAACTTTACTTGGCTTAAGGGATTGAGTTTGCGCCACGCATCATATATAAGCAATACACCTTTACGGTTTTTATACCATAGGTTTCCCCCAACATGTAAAAAGTAACCAGATGATAAATTTGTATTTATAAAAGAACCAACATCATTTCTACATTCGTCAATGTTTTGTAAATCAAATTTTTGATTTAAGCCATTGTAGACAACCTCAGAAATATTGGGTTTATTATCCCCTAAAAATTCATGAAGGTCAGTTTGCGTTTTATGAGATATTGATATAAAATTTTTTGCCTGCTTGAAGCCATTTCTTATATATGCTTGGTAAATTGCACCAAACTTGCCTGTAGGATTTTGTGGGATTTGTCCCATAGCCGATTTTTGAGCTAAAAAATCGTGGCAATGAACAATGTGTTTCCTGTTTGAGACCAACGGTACCCAAGGGCCTAAAGCGTGATCGGTAAAAACAAAAAGAGTATCTTTTGGCATATTCTTTAGCTTAGACTTTACATTTATAGGAAATAAAATGTACTGATCTACATAACCAAGCCACTTTTTAAAATTTTTAAATATTTTCCATTTGTGGGTAATGGCATCAGGATAAATTATAGATACTTCATGCCCTCTTGCTTTCATACCATTAGCAAGCCAATTAGCATAACGTGGCATGCTTTGATGCTCTAAAAATAACGGATGTGAAAACAAAACTATTTTCATTAAAAATATTTAAACGGGTACAATTAAAACTAGTAGACTCTTAACCTTATGATACAGTTGAGCTTTTATTCTGGCTGGCTAATACTAAACCAGAACTTAGTATAGAAAAACCTAATGCTGTAGGTTGGGCCCACTGACCTTGCAAAATATTAAGCATTGTAAAACTAAATAATAACCAAGGTAAAAGGTTACCATAACTTACCTCTCGCCACGAGAGTTTAAATAATTTCAATACTAAACTTACCCGTATAATTATTACAACCATTCCTATCAAAAGACCCATTTCGCCTATAAGCCTACCCCACTCTCCCTCTGAAATTAAAAAACCGGTATTTCCTGTAGCTATTTTTGCTCCCGCGTTAGTTCCCATACCAAGGCCAACACCATAAAATATATTATCAGATTGCACTATAGCGCCATACATACCTCCTAAAAAACGGTCTATCAGTGTGCCCTCTAGTCCGCCTTCCGTCTCACTTGCACTTGTAAATCGCTCTGTAAACGCCATCACTGCTGTCTGAAAAAAACTAAACAAGCTTAAAAAGATAAATACAAAAATGCTACCTATAACGCCAAAAACAATTTTGCTTAAAATTTTAGGCCTTTTAAGCGACACGATAATTAAAAACAGAATAGACAATACTACTTCAAACATAACCGTTCGACTGACACTTAAAGGTATTGCGGCAAATAATGCTACTGTAGAGATAATCAAAACAGTTTTCGACTTTCCAGCTTTTTTTACATTAGTCCAAAAATAAAATATGAAAGCGGCACTAAAACCATAAAATAGAGACAACCCGTTTGTGAAGGAAAACGTGCCCGGAACTCTAAAAAAACCAGCTGCACCCTGAAATCCACTTCCCTCGGTTGCTAGCCCTATACTTTTATTAACCCATGCTGATTGCGGACTGTAAAATTGCACCGCTACCAGAAGTGTCATAAATATATTAATCCATAAAATAATCTTACCCAACTTAATTACATCGCCATTATTAAAAACACGACCTATTAAAAAAAGTAACGGAAACTGTATTATGGTGATCCTTAGCCCGAATAAGGCAACAAATAGATTGCCGTGACCAAATAGTAAGGCAAATATAAAGGCTAAAATACTAACACCAAGCGTTAAAATTACCATACTATTTGGCTTCCAAATCCCATCCCTCAACGCTATGAATAATAACCATATTGCTAATGGATCGCGAATAATTAATAACGGCTCTGCAAGACTAGGCAAGATCCATTTCCTTAAAGCGCCTTCAAAAATAAGCAGGTAAAAATATATCCATATACCCTTTTTTAAAAGCGATATATCAACTTCCCTTAGCCTAACTGAATATGTATTAATCGTATTATCCACTAAAAACAAATATGTTACTTAATGCAACGTTATTTTAATAAATCTACAAGCTCATTAACAATAGCATTGCCATAATTTTCCCATGTGTACTTTTCAGCAAGCTTTTTGGCTTCATTACCCATTACCGGTATCTGTTGCCTGTTATTTAGAAACCACTCTAATTTCTCAGCAACTATTTCAGGTGATTTAATTGGTACTAAAAAACCTGTTTTACCCTCTACGACTAAATCATCTCCACCTGTATTGGGGGTTATAATAATTGGAAGCCCTTGGCTCATAGCTTCCTGCATTACCAATGCCCTCCCCTCAACCACAGATAATAAACAAAATACGTCGCATTCCTGCATCAGTTTTAAAACCTCATTGTGAGGCCTGTTTGGCTCATATACAAAATCAGAAAATTCATTTTTGTAAAATTCTAATGGCGCCTGCGGAAGTCCTAAAACTACTAGTTGTATATTTGCATTTTTTGCTTTTAATATTTTCATGGCTGTAAACAAGTCACCCAGCCCCTTGCGTTGCCCCATTGAGCCCACGAACAATACCCTTAGCGGTCTAACAGTGTTTACATTTTCACTATCAGATATGCTGCCCACATTTTCGGGAGATCCAAACGGAGACATTATCTGTTTTTTATGTTTAGCCCATTCCGGCAGAGAATCTAAAACAAACGATCCCGGCCCCACAACTACATCCGCTAATTCTAACTCCCTTTTTTTTCTAAACAACTTTGCTTCGCTATCAGTAATGCCTCCGCCCAAGGTTGCCGCCCATTGTGGCAATCTGTCCGCTTCATCCTGCATTAACTTTCTACCAGTTTCCCAATAAGCAATAGGCAATTCGTATATGCAAAGCAATCCTAGTTCTTTAGCCTTTGTAAATGTCTCTAAAGCACAATCTTCATATGCATATACAGCCTTTGCGCCATTTTTCGCCTCAGACACTAAATTTGCCGCGACATGCCTATCTAAAGATTTATATATCTCATCAATACAAAATATTCCTTTTTCGTGAGCTGTTAAACCTTTTAACCCAAATTTTAACGCAAATACACGCCCTAGCTCCTTCCAAGGATGTAAATTTGTGTAGGGCTGTAACACTTGATTAAAACTGCGCCTGTTAAAACTATAGAACGGTTTATAACTTCCCAACCTATCCCATATATTATTTGGGTACGCAGCTATACTAGTATAAAATTTATGCAATAAGCCTTTAGATTGTAAAGCATTAACTATCGCGCGAACATTTGCATTACCGGTAGGATGAGAAATTATAATCATTAATACAACAGTTTTTTTATTATTACTTTCGCTTTAGATACAGTTTTTTTATAAAAAAACAAAAAACCCAATCCGTTCAAATAAGCCCAAACATGAAATTTTACGCTTATAGCTGAAGATAATTTGTATAAAGCATTTACTAATTCTTCTTTTTCTGCTTTTGAATAAACATTCCATGCTAGGCAAGATGCATGTATATTTGCAAAGTTAGCCCTATTGCTATTAACAGCAGCAATATCCCAGTTTCTTTTTTTAAACGCGGGCTCAAGCAAATTAGTGAAAATAGATGTTAAACCATCTATTTCTGCAAGTTTCCGCTTTTGCCTTACTTTACCTCCATCAACCCAAACCCTATATTTAGAAAGCACTTCATTAAGGTAAATATTACCAAACCCCGCCGCAGAAATTGCAGTAACCATGTAATAATCTTCGGCAAAATTTATGTTAAATGATACATAGTCAACTTTTTCAAGCGCCTTTCTACTAAAAAAAATAATATTTGCGCTAACTTTATATCCATTAACAGCTTTTTGCAACGCCTCGTTACCAGATTGAAAACCTGACTTCCGTGCGAGACTTCTTACTGTAAGATGGTTGCCATTTTGATCTATTTCCTGAACAGCTGCATGCGCGTAACCCGCTTCAGGATATAGTTTAAATTGATTTGATAACTTTTCGATATATTCCGGAAATAAATAGTCATCAGAGTCTAATCTTACTATATAATCTCCACTAGCAGACCTTAGGCAAGAATCAACATTTTTAGCAATTCCTAAATTGACAGGCTGATGTATCACCTTTAAAATTTCTATTTCTTTTTCAAGTTTATCAAGTATAATCTTCGTATCATCCGTGCTACAATCATTAGAAACAATAATTTCGTAAGGTGCCATTGATTGTTGAAACGCGCTTCGTATCGCTATTTCAACATACTTTTCTTGATTAAAAGTAGGAATACATATTGAGACCTTCATTAACTTTTGTTTTATATTATTAGAAATGATATCAGATTGACTTATAAATTATTTGCTTAAAAACGATATAAATTTATCTGCAATGTATTGAACACTCCATTTATAAACCGGTCTTTTTACAAATTCCTTATAATATTTATAATCGTCGTCTGAAAATTCAGGGATAATTTCTTCACCAGACATATATACTTTTAATTCATGTAATTTCATAGCAGAGAACACTCCGCTTTTACCTATGTGATGCACCGGAGTACAAGAAATCCCTATATTCAACATTTGCAATATGGTTGAGATATTTTGGGATGATTGCTCTCCTAAAATAACGAACTTAATCTTATCTTTAAAAATTTCTTTTAATTTCTCTATCTGAAAGATTCCGGATTCGCCAACACGCCCAAAGCTTAAAAAAATAAATTTCTTCCCGTCGTAAACTGGATCTGTAGTTATAGCGTTTAACACCACATCGATTTTGGCCTTAGGGTATAAGGTGCCAAATATACCTATAAATATATATTGATCAATATCGTTAATATCAATATGAATCCGTTGTAATATTTCATCTCTGACTTCAACTACAGATATCGATTTAGATATATTGCTAAACAAAGGCATTATTTGCGCCTCAATTTTCGCGTTTCTTAAAATAGACCGATATAAAATATTTGAAGTGTTAATTGCCGATGGCTTAAGCGTTTTTGTAATATCTTGCGCTATAGCCCGCTGAACCGAGCCTATTATTTTATGTTTTACAGAAGATTTTTTAGAGACACCAATCCAAATCTCATGAAACATTATGTGCCATTTTACACTATTAGTCTGCAATCTTAAAAGTTGCCTTGCGATAATAAACGGTAAGCCTTTTTTATGGAATGAATAAGGCACATACTGCAAACTTAACCAATCAGGAGCAAATCTATCAACAAGTTCTTTGGCCTGGTTTATACGGTTATGCCAACTCTGTGATGATGAAAGTCGTAACACCGAAATGGAAATTTCATCATCAAATTGCTTTTCTAATATTGACATGTCCAAATTGGTCTCATTTAGAGATATTATTTCACATGAATGCCCCTCTCGAATAAGCTGTGCTGCCAGTCGCCTGGTGTAATCGCCAACTCCATCTCTGCCTATATCCAGTGAACCACAAAGGAAAACTATCTTCATTTTCTATCTCCAATTTTTTTAGCCGGTACTCCACCCCATATTTCATTTATACCTACGGATTTGTTTAGTACCGCTCCAGCAGCTATAATTGCTCCATCAGCAATCTTTACTCCCTTGAGCACAATAACGTTAGCACCAACCCAAACATTATCACCAACTACAATTTCTTTATCAATTGATAATTGGGACCGCATGAGTGCGTTTAGACTAACGCCATGATCGTGATCGATAAATTTAGTACCAGAACCTATTAGGCAATCGTTGCCAATATAGATCTTGTCGGTAATATTAAACTCACAACCAAAGCCTATAAAAACATTATGCCCAATAACTATAGACGGACCGGGTTTCCAAGTACCGTCATAATGAAAGTAAATATCGTGTTCTAAAGCACAATTCTCACCAATTGACACCTGATGCGGCCAAGTTATATGAATTTTAGGCATAGCGGTAGCACGCCCAATTTCCATACCGCAAATTTCAAAAAATGATTTCCTCCAAAAGCTGCTAAACTTATTATAGTATCTAAAGCGGAGTACGAAAATAGACATTTGAATGAATTTACTTATAATCATTGTGATAGTCTTAAATATTAGGCGCTAATACGTTACAGCTTTTAAAAATATTTTTAACTTTTCCTGAAAGTGAACCCATCTTAACTCTTCTGCTCTTAACTTTCCATTTAAGGCGAGTGTATCTATCAAATCCCGATCGCTAATTAGCTGCTGTAAGCTTGTAAACAAATTATCAGCATTAGGCTGTTCTAAAATTATTGCCTCTTTATTATGAACCAAATTAGCCGCAATTCCAGTTGGCCCAGTGATTACCGCACAACCGCAAAACATAGCCTCGGCAACGGTTAGTCCAAAACTTTCGCAAACGGAAGGGTGAATAAATATCAGTGACTCTTTATACAAATACATTAACTCTTCTTTTATTTCGACAAAAGAAATTAGTTCAATATTTTGCAGAATATCCTTTGGAAATATTTTCGCCGGGTCAAAAGCTTTCCCAGCTCCAATAATCCTAAACTTGTAATATGGGTATTTTTTTAATATATCTGGTAGTGCTACAATCATCGCATCAATACCTTTTCTATCTGTCCAAGAACCACAAAATGTTATAACATCTTTTTTCACAACCGAGATATCATTGTCAAAGTAAACTTCAGGCAATGCTGGCTCAATATAAAAGACTTTTGTATTATCAATTCCTAGCATATCTGTAGCATAATCACCATCATATTTCGATACTGCTAGAATTGCATCTACATGTTCGTAAGTGTATTTAAATAAAGATTCAAAATCAAAATGGTACCATTTCTTTTTTTTATTTTTTAAGTATTCCTTATATTCTTCTAACTTTGCTTTAACATGAAGTTCTAAACCATTAGAATGTAAAATTACCGGAATATTTATTTTTAGGATACTCTTTAAAACGTAGAGTGCTACAAACCCTTCCCCTCCATATAAAAATATTATATCGTAGTTTTTTATTTTTGATTTATTTTTTAAAACCCATAGCGCCATGCCAATCGCCATTCTGTATAAGTTGGCTGTACCATGAAGTTTTCGAAATATAGTTAATACATCCGGTCCAATCGTGTCAACCTCGTATCCTAATTTCGTAAGACATCTCGCAGTATTAACTATAACGTATCCTGAACCTTGCGATTCTGCTAATTGACAATTGCTTAAAATTAAAACTTTCATGCTTTGATAACTATATTATCCACGTTAACGACTTAAAATTTATATTCTATCTTTAATTTTTTTGGCCGGAATGCCGCCCCAAATTTCAAAAGCTGGGATAGATTTAGTTACGACTGAACCTGCTGCAACCACCGAACCCTGCCCAATCGTAACACCCATAAGTACTATAACATTTGCTCCAAGCCAAACATCTTCGTGTATGTGAATATTTTTTACAATACCTGGCTGGCTGCCAATTTTAAGTCCCATTTTAGTTCCATGATTATTATCTATAAACATACAACCGGAGGCAATCGCACAATAATCATCTATTATAAATTCTCCACCAATATTAAATTCACATCTACTACCTAAGAATATGTGGTTACCAATTTTTATATTTGAATGCCGACTCCAATTTCTAATAAAATTGTCCTTTTCAATTATCGTCGAATTTCCTATACTTATATTTCTTGGATATGAAACTTTTAAATTTGAGATAAAGGTATTACTCCCAATTTTTGTACCGCTTATTTTAAGCAATATTTTGTAAATCCGAGCCGTTATTTTCACCGGAATTTTAAAAAATAAAAAAAAAATAATATTCATAAATTCGTCTCTTATAATGCTTAATATAATTCTTACATAAATTTACGCCTATGAAAGAATCTTATTATCTCTGTCGTCACGATATTTACTAATAATGCTTTGAACTTTAAGATATGTCGTCAATCCACGACCCCTGAATATGAAAATATCGATAATCAATTGATAACAGTATTTAAGCTTGTTTTTATATCTATTAAAAAGACTACGTTTCACTAACATTTCAGGATGCTTTTCAAAAAAATACTCCTCGGATTTTATTCTTCTTTTAACCATCGACACCATATCATGCTGCAGTCGCCACGGATGAATTACCACCGCATCCTCTACAAAGATAATTTTATACCCCGCCTTTTTTAATCGTATATCGACATCCATATCTTCCATAGCAGCGAAGGGAAAATTCTCATCAAACCCCTTTAACTCATTAATAAATAAATCTCTATTAATTAAAAAATTACATGACCACAAATATCCACCCGATAAATTAACTGGAGATTCTTCTAGAAAATGTTGCTTTGGCCTATCTGCTTTTATACAACCCTCAAAAACTTTAACAATAGGCTTATCGTTTATAGCTTTTAGATATTCTTTAACAATACCACTGTCTGGGTAGCAGTCATCATCAATAAACATAATCCACTCGCCTCGTGCTTTTGAGGCACCAGAATTTCTATTGGCAGCAGGTCCCCGTCGTGGTCCGGTATTAAACTTAAACGACGAATATTTATCCTTCACCAAATTTTTGGTTTGCTCATTTGAACTGTCATCAGAAATTATTACTTCATAATCCGTTTTATTGAGCCCCTGTATATCATACGAAAGGCAATCTAAACATTTAGCTAATAACTCTGGCCTATTATATGTAGGTATTACTATTGATATCATTATTCTTTACATAAATATCTAAACAAATCAATGTTTAATTATATGATAGATTTGCTTTAACTTCGACTTTATAAAAAATTTTTTTTTCGAATGACTTTGCATATCCAAAAACTGTGACCTCTGATGCGGCTCCAAGAAAGAGAAAAAATAACTGTTGATAAATTTGTAATTATTCACTGGTGTACCCGCCCAATGGATTAAATACGGTTTATCTCGAGCTTCAAAATTAGAAAAACTGTTAGCATCTGTATAATCGCCCGCCCAAGTTGAATTCATATTTATTGGCGGTAATGTTAAATTTGTTACCTCTATATCGGTATGATTCACAAGTAAGTTTATACCTGCCTGATCCTTATAAATTTGTGTTTTTAAAAACAGCGTTTCTCTATAATTATTTTCACAAAAGCTTTTTAAATCGGCTATTTCATAAAGCTTTTTATCACATGCCCACTGCCCACTATTAAAAGTTAATTTTGGCCAAGTGGACGACTTATTCTTAAAAAAAGGTAATGTCTCTTCTGTAATAGTTTCGCTTGGATTGCTCCAATGCGTACATGAGGTTATAAAGCCGCTATGGTCTTTCAAAAACTCCTCTGGATTTTTAAAAAATATAATATCGCTATCTACAAATTGATAATTAGTAGTAGTAAAACATTGAATTTTTCTAAATGCAGGCCACATATTGTTAGCCTTTACCCATGTGATAACTTCAGGCACTTCCCACCAAACACAATTTTCTGGTAATTTAAAAGTATCATTATCATATGGTATTACCCATACTGGTAAATGACAGCCAGTTGCCCGTAATGAACGAACCATAGCAGTAAATGCCATTTCTGTTTTAACATTTGCTAACGTAATAATTTTATCTAGTTTCATAAACTTTCATTGCTATTGTATATATGTGAAATCAAACTTTAAAAATAAATATGTCACATAACAATACTACTATAAATCTAATTCTTTTAAAAATTTTGCGGGATTTCCTGCCCATATTTGATTTTCAGGAATATTTTTGGTTACTACGCTTCCAGAACCAACTATAGAATTATTCCCTATGGCTACTCCAGGCAATATACAGCTATTCATACCAATCCATACGTTATCGCCAATAAAAACGGGTTTACTGAAAATCTGGTCGTTTACTAAGTCGTCTATTCTTCTATTCTCAGAGTTTATAGTGTGATTATAAGATGAAATACCGCAGTTGCTAGATACCAGACAATTCTTACCGATAGTAACATCGTACGAGGCAAATACAACAGTCCCATACGATATTGAAGAGTTGTCACCAATTGAAAATCTATCTGGCACCATTATAATACAAGATGGCTCAATACCTACGTTCGACCCACAATATTTAAAACGTGATTTTTGCAACATTAACTTTTCCCTGTCAAGATTCCTCTGAATCTTCCATAAAATTCTATAAAAAATATTCATTATTTAGTTTTATTAACAACGCTATAAATAAAGAATCCGGTATTTACAACTAATTGTATTAAACTATTTGCAACACCATATATAATTGCACCATCTAATGTAGATATATCGATAAAATATGCACAAACACCTAAAGACAAAAGATTTATACTTATAGAATATACTGGATTCATTATCCATCCACGAGATGTAAACATACTATAATTGAATCCTGCCAATAGACCTATTGCTGTCCCTATAAACAAATAAGTTAATTGCACATCTAATCCTCGATAAGCATTTCCAAGAACCATCAATATTTGGCCTGAAAACAACCATACAAGCAAAATCATGATTGTTAAACAAGCCAAACATATCATCATTACTTGAATGTACCGGCCTATCAAAAGCTTCCTTTCATTACCCAGCCTTGCAAATCTTGGCATTATAAGAGTACTAAAGACGATTGTAAATAAGGTTGCCACTGCAGATATTTTTCCCAATGCTCCTATCTGAGCAATAGAGTTTACATTACCTAAAAATGATAAAAACCATATTGCGATTTGTCCAGATAAGCTATAATATATAGCTTCAGGCATCATTCTATAAACGATGCTCATTATATCTTTCCCTATCGTTGGATCAGGCTTACTTTCAGAGTCTGCAAACTTATCTGCAATCACCTTCAGCTTTATATTGCCATAAATCCGTGGTATACCGTTAGCTATCATTGCAACAGCTGTAAAAGGAAAAAAAAATACGCCTCCGGCAATTAAGATAAAACGAAGTACACCTACAACTATTTGATTTTTTTGAAGTGATGTTATATCTTGGTGCAATTTCGGGACAATTTCAAGCAAGGAATCCGATAATGCCGCAAAGAAGGAAGGTATAATAGCCGCTATTATAAAAGCAATTTCCCACCAATGCGCTCCCTGCTTATTTAGCAAATAATATAATATTGGTATTGTTACCAACAAACTCCAGAAAGCAAATTTACGACGAAGGTCAAGCCCAGTTGCCAATACTGCGCCCAGCCTATACCTATCGGACCATGCTTGCCCACCAAACGCCATAACGCCGGACGATATTCCACCATCAGCAAGCAACGTCATAGTTCCAAGAATTGTAGTTGCTATAGTATAATAAGCAAATTCACGAACAGGAAGCAGTTGGATCACTATAAACCCGGTTACCATTCCTAAAGCTTGTATGATAAGTTGAGAACTTCCTGTAACGCTAATTAGCTTTGTCCAATGCAATGCCCTATCGTAATGCCGATGCCCTCTAATCTTGTCGTTATAAATTCTTGAAATATTCAATTAATCACTATTATACTTAGTATATTATTAAGCTAAACTATAATGCTCAACTACTTTTTTACAATTTCTACATCAGACAACACCATCTCTTTACAAAGTGCAGCAAGGTCGTATTGAGGCTCCCACCCTAATTGGGTTTTAGATTTTGTAGGGTCACCTATCAGTAAATCTACTTCTGTAGGACGGTAATAAGTTGGGTCTACTTTTACTATCTTTTTGCCTACAAATCCATCCGGTACGGCCTGACCAGTGACCGCAGTGAATAATTCATTGTTAATCGTATTTACTATCCCAACTTCACCTTCAGCTTCACCTTCAAAACGAAGTGTAATGCCTACTTCATCAAAAGACATTCTTACAAAGTCACGAATGTATGTAGTAACTCCTGTAGCAATAACATAATCTTCTGCAACATCTTGTTGCAAAATTCTCCACATAGCCTCTACATAATCTTTTGCATGACCCCAGTCACGCTGAGAATCCAAATTACCTAAGTAAAGACAATCTTGTTTACCAAGAGCAATAGCAGCGGTAGCCATTGTAATTTTTCTTGTTACGAAAGTCTCACCCCTTCGTGGTGATTCATGGTTAAACAAAATTCCGTTACACGCATACATATCATAAGCTTCACGGTAGTTTTTTGTTATCCAGAATCCATATATTTTTGCTACACCATAAGGTGAACGTGGATAAAAAGGAGACTTTTCATCGTAAAAACCTCTTTCGTTTTTATTTTCAGCTAAACCGCCATACAATTCAGATGTAGACGCTTGGTAAATTCTGGTCTTTTTTTCAAGACCTAAAATCCTAACAGCTTCTAATATTCTCAAAGTTCCTAAACCATCAACATTACCAACGTATTCAGGTGAGTCAAACGAAACTTTTACATGAGACATCGCACCAAGATTATAAATTTCATCCGGTTGAACCTCTTGAATAATGCGTATAAGGTTAGTTGAATCCGTCAAGTCGCCATAGTGAAGTTTAAAGTTCACATGTCGCTCATGCTGATCTATATATAAATGGTCGATTCGTTGCGTATTAAAAGATGATGATCTCCTTTTGATTCCATGCACCGTATAACCCTTTTCTAATAGCAGCTCAGCCAGATAAGATCCGTCTTGCCCTGTTACACCTGTAATTAAAGCTATTTTCATGTATATTTCTACTCCGTTAATACTATTTTTTTTACGCTTTCTATATTTTGTAAAAACCATTTATAGGTTTTTTCAATCCCTTCTTCTAGCTCAACATTATGCTTCCAGCCTAATTCATGCATTTTAGATACATCCATTAACTTCCTTGGAGTTCCATCTGGCTTAGTATCGTCCCAAATGATTTCGCCGGTATGCCCAACAATTTTAGCAATAGTTTGAGCTAGCTCTTTTATAGTAAGATCATTACCAACACCAACATTATACAAAAAATCAGGCAGTTTATTCTCTATCGCAAATACAACCGCACTAGCCATATCATCTACAAATAAAAACTCCCTCATTGGCGTACCGCTTCCCCAAAGGGTTACTGGTGCATTATTATTAAGTTTAGCCTCATGAAATTTACGTATCATGGCAGGCAAAACGTGCGAACTGTTTAAATCAAAATTATCGTGTGTACCATAAAGATTAGTTGGCATAAGGCTAACATAATCCTTGTTAAATTGATTTCGAATAGCCTGGCAGGCCTTAACTCCGGTAATCTTAGCGATAGCATACCACTCATTCGTTGGCTCGAGCGTATTTGTAAGCAAATACTCTTCCCTTAATGGCTGCGGCGCAAACTTTGGATAAATACAAGAACTACCTAAGAACAAAAATTTTTCTACATTATTTTGTAGCGCTGCATCTATAAGGTTGTTTTGTATCAGCATATTTTCCATCAAGAACTGGTACGGAAAATTATTATTAGCCAATATACCTCCCACTTTAGCAGCTGCGTCAATTATTACATCGGGTTTTTCATGCGCAATAAAATCCCTTACCGCCTGTTGCTCCCTTAAATCAAGATCTTTACTAGACGATCCAATTAAATTTTCATAACCTTTTGCAGTCAGGGCTCGCCAGATAGCACTACCTACCATTCCTTTATGCCCGGCAATATATATTTTAAGACTTTTGTTCATTTTAATCGTATTATCAATCTTTACCAAATGGCAAATCAGGGCCATTAGAATATTTCAGCAAATGTAACAAAATTTAAATGAGCACACTACACGTATAGATAACAAAAATTTTTAAGTTAAAAACAATTTATTTTACTATTCAAATAACATTTAATTAACAATTATCCAACTGAAATGTGGTACGGACTAAATTCAAACGATGTAGATTTGAAGTAAAAATTAATTTTTGTACGCTTTATCAAGTTTAATATCCAGGATTTACTTAAAATTAATATTTAAACTCGATTTAAAACTTTTCCCCCTTACACATATATTAAAAATTACGCTGGCCAAATATAAAAGCGGAACAAGTTTTATAAATGACGCGATACGCAAACTACTAAAGTTAAATGTAAAAATTATTAGCACGTATAGCAGAAAATAAACTGGGTTATAAATGTCTGATCTCAGCAATTTGTAAGCTATTGAAAAAATATTTCCTTGCAAAAAGAAAAAAATGATCACTCCTGGTATTAGAAAGTTAGAATACGCAAACCCGAAATTTTCAGTGGGCCATGACGTTTTAGACACTTCACCTCTGGGTAGTGGAGGCCTGAAATCTTTTTGATAGATAACTATACTATTAAAATATACACCCTGATCTACCTGCGGTATATTACTCTTATCCGATTTTGCGAACAGAGCAGATACCGGATCGAAATAACCATCCAGATACCAAGCGCTTTCTTTATTAAAATAATTAGCTGCAAAAACATCTATATAAGTATAAGAAATATTATAAACCAGTTTTTTTATATTAAAAAGCTGTGAAATTGTATATTGCTTTCCTTGGTCAGAATTTCTGATGGCCGGAATAACTAATATATATATAAATAAACCGAAAGTTAAAACCGATAAACGCACTAAACTTTTTTTATTAAATTCTAATTTGCTAACTATATAATTTACAGCAACAATTAACACTATGATAAAAATCAGGCTATTTTCTCTACTCCCAAATGAACTATATACCCCTAACGTAATAATAAAAAAAACAGTCAGAATTATTTTATCTGACAGCTTATTTTTTATTTTTATACATAAAAGCAACAACAAGCACGATAGCACCAATAAGGGAAGAAAATTTAGAATGTGTTGCCCGCCTTGTAATGCTACCCTATTACTAAGATTTCTTAATAGATACAAAAGTCCACCTATCCTGCTTAAAAAAATCATGTAAGCAATGCTACCTACTATAAAAAAAATTATTGATAAAATTTTTGTGCTTTTGTAATTGTATTGTTCTAATACAGGTTTTATTGCTTGTGTTTTAGTTCTAAACACAAGCATTCCTGCAACCAGGGATATCAAAGCTATGGTTTGAACAATTGTGTATTGCAAAAAAGCCTGTTCAAGAGTTACGTTACAAACCCTTAATATCTTCTTATAAAAAGAATTAGGATTGAAGCATAAATAGAGGATAAAACTAAGGTTAAGTATTGCATATTTAATTGCAACGAACCTTATAGGCGAAAATATGTCCTTATTTTTAGCCAGCAAAAAGGTTAGTCCATACAGGAGCGTAAACCAGCAAAAACAAAATGCTATCATAAATTTTATTATGTAGTTACACTTTAAAGTAACTTTTTATCCTTGTTAAATTATCATTCCTGTAAATATGGATAGCTACAACTGTCAAATTACAAAATAGAAACAACCAGTAGTTTGATAACCAAAGATAAATTAAAATTGAAGTGCAAAATAAAATAATAGGGAGAATATAGCCAAGCAGGACGTTTACGTTAATTTCATTTCTGAATATGTTGTGAAGTACGCGCATGCTATAAATCACACATAATAGTTCTCCCAAAAACAAGGCAATACCCAACCCCGGAAGAAAACTGGCCCGACCGAATATAATAATTGCAGCTATAGTTACAACAGATTTTATCGTATTAAAAACAAGAATTTGCTTTGAAAAATTTGTCCGCTTTAAGAATTCGCTTATTATCATTCCGAAATTTTGAAATGATACCGCCATAAACAGTAAACACACCATCTGAATATTAAATGTTAGCTTATTACTTGTCCATATCGAATAGATATATGGCAACAATGGGAGACCAATGGTTATGCAGATGATGATAAATAGCGACAACACCGTCCAAAATACTTTCATCTTATCTATAATGTGCCGGTAATTATTAAGTGCAAATTGTTTTTGAATATCCGGGAACAGTGGCACAACCATTACTGTACAAATTCTGTAGAAAATATTGGTAAGGATTCTGCTGGTAGTAAAAACAGGTAGCATTGCAGGGCTAAAAACACGTACAATTATAAGATTAAGGCCTGTTTCATACACTTTCTCTATTAAAAAGCTGACGTTTAGCGAAAATGACGTTTTTATAAATCGGTACGATTCGGGAAAATTAGATTTTTTTAGTGTTAGTTTAAATGGTACGTTTTTCTTTACGTAAATTATCATTACAACGCTAAATAAAACATTGGAAATAAATACCGAAATACATGTATAGAAGATACTGTGAGTAGCGAATACGGTGATGAGTATTGCCAAAAAATCAAGCATATCTCCTATTGCCTGATATTTTAACGTTGTGTTTATTCGACCAATCGGCTCGAAAAGCCTTAACACAAAAAGGCCACAATACTGGTAAATTAGTTTACCTAATAAGAGGAAGAGGAAGGCAAACCCGGCATGGTTAGCCTCTACATAACTTATAGGAAAACTTGAAACTACTGATAGCACCGGGGTAAATGATAGTGTTACCCCAAATAGTATCTGTAGAAATATGTATGTATAATTTGCGCCTTGTATTTTTAAAAGCTCATCATCCACATCGCCTTTTTTATGATATGCGATGTTGATAAGGTTTGAAGAGTAATGCAAATGCCCCAAACTTAACGCGGTTACCAGTGTAACTATGGTAGATAGAATTAACCAGAATGAGTAGCCATAGCTGCCCACAGTGAATATAAATACCGGCACCAGGCAAATTTGCCTTAAAAAGCTAATTACTACTGCATAGCTTCCCCATTTTACTGAGTTGAAATAGCCGGCCCCAGACTTAAAAAAATTTAGCAATCAAATTGTCTTTTTTAAAATAAACGTTGCAATAGTATTAAAATAAGAGCCATTATTGTCTAATAGCTAAACTACAATAGTTCAGGCTTGTTTTTTTCAAGGTGATTGTATACATTTTTAACTTCCTGCGAATGCTCTTTATGCAAAATAAGGTTAGCAGTAGGTGTATAAACAAAAATTGTGTTTTCTAAACCTAAAAATGCAGTATAGTTATCGTTGCCTATAACCATGTTTCCTGATTCATCAACGCGGTGTCCTTTAATTTTAAGATAGTCATAAACAGAGTCAAATGATCCAAGATCTGACCAACTAAAAATTGCAGGTACTACTTTAATCTTTTTACTTCTTTCCATAACCGCATAATCAATACTAATAGAAGGAATATCCATAGACAATGCTTCATCAAGCTTGCCGTTATTAGCAGCGTTCCATGCAATAAGAGATTTTTCGTATACTTCAGGCTGGTAAGCTTTTAGCTCATCAAGCAAAACACTTGCCTTAAAGCAAAACATACCACTATTCCATAAAAAGTTACCCCTGTCTATAAAGTCCTGGGCGGTAACTAAGTTTGGTTTTTCCCTAAAAGATACCACCTCATCACCTTTATGCTCGATATAACCATAACCGGTCTCAGGTTTAGTAGGATGAACTCCAAAAGTAACTATAAAGTCTTGTTGGGCTTTTTCAACAGCCTCGTTGATAGCTTGTTTGTATGTTGATTCACCATCGATAACATGATCCGAAGGAGTGATAATAAGTATATCATCGGGTTCTGCTGCAAAGGCTGCAAAAGCAATAGCCGCAGCTGTATTTCTTGGTACTGCCTCAACAATATCTAAATACTGAACGTTTGAATTTTCTAAGATTTCCCTGCTCAAATGGCAATTATCTTTGCTACCTACAACAATTAATTTTTCAGCAACCAAGCTATTTCTTTCTGCAGTCATCTCAAAAAGTGACTTCCCTTCAAATAACGGAAGGTACTGTTTTGGCTGACTTTTTCTAGATAAAGGCCATAACCTGCTGCCAACCCCACCCGTAAGTATTACATGTATAATATTACTCATTCTTAATTATATTTATTTTTAGTTTAAGCAAAAGATGATTTTAAACACCGAAAATTACAGCAACCAGTATGCATAATTATCTCTTTTCAATAAGAGATAACAGCTTAGAGCCATAACCACTTTTTAACAAAGGCTCGCATAACCTTCTAAACTCCTCTTCATTTATGTAACCCATTTCATAAGCAGTACCTTCAATAGCACCTATCTTCAGCCCCTGTCGCTCTTCAATAACTTCCACAAACTGCGACGCCTGCATAAGCGATTGGAACGTCCCGGTATCTAACCATGCGGTTCCCCTATCTAATATACTTACTTTAAGCTTTCCCTGCTCGAGGTATGCCTTATTTACATCGGTAATTTCGTATTCCCCACGGTGGCTTGGTAGAATATTTTTAGCGATTTCAACCACATTATTATCGTAAAAATAAATGCCGGGTACAGCGTAGTTTGATTTTGGTTCAGCAGGTTTTTCTTCAATAGATACCGCCTGTCCGCTACTATCAAACTCAACCACACCATAACGCTCCGGGTCATGTACATGGTAAGCATATATAATGCCACCATCAGGATCGTTATTACTTTGCAACAATTCAGCAAGGCCCGAGCCGTAAAATATATTATCGCCTAGTATAAGCGCAACTTTATCATCGCCAATAAATTTCTCACCAATAACAAATGCCTGCGCAAGCCCGTTTGGCACTTCCTGAACAGCGTATTCAAAACGGCAACCGTATTTTTTACCGTCGCCTAAAAGGTCTTTAAAAAGCGGAAGGTCTTTGGGTGTAGATATAATTAAGATCTCTCTTACCCCAGCCATCATTAATGTAGATAGCGGGTAATATATCATAGGCTTATCATAGATAGGCATTAACTGCTTACTTACAGATAAAGTTAATGGGTGTAGCCTAGTACCGGAGCCTCCTGCTAAAATAATTCCTTTCATTATATGCAGTATTAACTGTCGGAATGTCCGACAGCGTTATATTGTTTTTGATAATAGTTTTGGTATTCGCCCGATGTAACACTTTTAAGCCATTCAGTATTTTCTAAAAACCAATCAATGGTTTCCTCTAATCCCTGCTCAAAAGTAACCGATGGTTTCCAACCCAGTTCTTTATTTATTTTAGAGGCATCAATGGCATACCTAAGGTCATGGCCCGGCCTATCGGTCACATACTGTATAAGTTGTACTGATGTTCCTGGTTTTCGCCCTAATTTTTTATCCATTAAAGTACAAAGCAATTTAACCAAGTCGATATTTTGCCACTCATTAAAACCTCCAATATTGTAAGTTTCATGATTTTTGCCTTTAAAAAATACAAGGTCTATAGCAACGGCATGGTCTTTAACAAAAAGCCAGTCGCGTGTATATTTACCATCACCGTAAACCGGCAAAGGCTTATTTTCTATAATATTATTAATAAATAACGGTATAAGCTTTTCCGGGAAATGGTTTGGCCCATAGTTATTAGAACAATTTGTAATTACATACGGTACCTTATACGTTTCGCCAAAAGCCCTCACAAAATGATCTGAACTTGCCTTTGATGCCGAATATGGCGAATTAGGATCGTAAGCTGTAGTTTCGGTAAATAAACCTTCGGCACCAAGGCTACCGTACACCTCATCAGTACTGATGTGATAAAAACGTTTGCCTGTAAAATTATCCTGCCATAACTCTTTAAAAGCATTTAGCAGGTTTAAAGTGCCAATTACGTTGGTCTTTACAAATGCTAACGGATCTTTTATAGACCTATCTACATGCGATTCTGCTGCCAGGTGCACAACACCATCAAAAGCATGATTTTTAAATAATTCATTTATAAATTCGGCATCGGTTATATCTCCTTTTATAAAGGTATAATTAGCAGCATTTTCTATATCATATATATTCTCAAGATTACCGGCATAGGTAAGCGCATCCAGGTTATAAATCTGTATCTCAGGATAATTAGTAACAAAACGCCTCACAACGTGCGAGCCTATAAAACCAGCTCCACCGGTAATTAATATTTTCTTCATTTTCAATTATTCAGTTTGATCCTGACTATACACCATAATAATTTCTATACCATGCAACATAATTTGCAACACCGCTATCTATATTTGTAGCAGGCTCATAATTGTATTTTGCTTTAAAATCGTCAACGTCGGCCCATGTTTTTTCTACATCACCGGGTTGCATTGGCAGGTAATCTTTAGTAGCTTGTTTGCCTGTACTTTTTTCAATTTCAGATATAAAATCTTCAAGTTGCACTGGTTTACTGTTACCTATATTATACAATTCGTATAAAGGTGCGCCTTCAACCTCATTAAGTAACGTTGCAGTTACACCATCTACTATATCATCTATGTAAGTGAAATCGCGAGACAACCTTCCTTCGTTAAAAACCTTTATAGGTTTGTCATTTAAAATAGCATCAGTAAATAAATACATAGCCATGTCAGGACGGCCCCATGGTCCATAAACCGTAAAAAACCGCAGCCCTATAGTTTTAATACCGAATAAATGACTGTAAGTGTGAGCCATAAGCTCATTACTTTTTTTAGTAGCAGCATATAAACTTGCCGGATGATCTACATTATCATCTGTCGAAAAAGGTACTTTTTCGTTTAGGCCGTAGATGCTCGAACTGCTGGCATACACCAGTTTCTTTACATTATGGTTTCGGCATGCTTCAAGTACGTTTAAAAAGCCTATAATATTACTTTCTACATATGTAAAAGGTTTTTCCAGACTATAACGCACCCCAGCCTGTGCTGCCAGATTGCTTACAATGTCAAACTTTTCAGTTTCAAAAAGAGCTGGTAAGTTATCCCTGTCTTCAAGATTCAATTTTACAAATCTGAATTGTTCATTATGCAAGTCGCTTGTAAGTATATTATTATATTCAGGATGGGCACTAATGCCTAACTGCTTTAACCTGTTAAGTTTTAAATTAACATCGTAGTAATCGTTAATATTATCGAGCCCTAAAACAGTATGACCTAACGCCACCAACTTTTCACAAAGATGATAACCTATAAAACCCGCAGCACCAGTTACTAATATTTTCAAATTATTATTTTCCTATTACATGAAAAACAAATCCTATCTCTTTAAGCTTGTCGCCATCAAGCACATTTCTGCCATCAAACACAAAAGCAGGTTTTTTCATATTATCATAAATACGTTGCCAGTCATAGCCTCTAAATTCATCCCACTCTGTTAACACAGCAATAGCGTGAGCATCTTTACATGCTTCGTAAGGGTCTTCGAATGTTGCTACTAACTTTAAATTCTCATCAGCAGACCTACTATCTAAATAATTAAGGTCGGCCTGTACTTTGTCCGCCTCAACTTTAGGATCGTAAACTGCAAGCTGCGCCTGCTCGCACAAAAGTTCATCAGCAACGTTAATCGCAGCAGACTCCCTTGTATCGTTTGTATCTTTTTTAAATGCCCAGCCTAAAAACGCAATTTTTTTACCCGAAACCGTATTATAAAGCGTCTTTACAATTTTAGCAGCGAAGCGTTTTTTCTGATGGTCATTCATAATAACTACCTGTTCCCAATAATCAGCTACCTCATCTAAACCATATGATTTAGCAATGTAGACAAGATTTAGAATATCTTTTTGGAAACATGAACCTCCAAAACCAACTGAAGATTTCAGGAACTTCGAGCCTATACGGCTATCCATACCAATGGCACGTGCAACTTCGCTAACATCGGCTCCTGTTTTTTCACAAATTTCACTCATCGCATTTATAGACGATACCCTTTGCGCTAAAAACGCATTAGCTGTAAGTTTAGAAAGCTCAGACGACCATACATTTGTTGTAAGTATACGCTCTGTTGGTATCCATCTGGCATATACATCAACGAGTGCCTGTATAGCTGCTTTACCTTCAGCATCTGTATCACCGCCGATAAGCACCCTGTCCGGAGATAGTAAATCTTCAACAGCAGTACCTTCGGCTAGAAATTCAGGATTAGAAAGTATCTGGAATTTTACACCGTTACCGGTATTGTCCAATATACTTCTTACTGCCTCTGCAGTACGCACAGGCAACGTAGATTTTTCTACAACAATCTTATCGTCTTTAGAAACCGCGGCAATTTGTCTTGCACAAAGTTCAATATATTTAAGGTCGGCAGCTTTGCCTTTACCCAATCCGTAAGTTTTTGTAGGTGTATTAACCGATATAAATATCATTTGGGCCTCATCAATAGCCTTTTCTACATCTGTGCTAAAAAAAAGGTTACGCCCTCTTGCCTGCGCAACAATATCAGCAAGGCCCGGCTCGTAAACCGGCAAATTATCTAAATTTTCATCATTCCAGGCAGCAATACGTGCTGCATTTAAATCAACTATGGTAACTTTTATATCCGGACACTTTGCAGCAATTACCGCCATCGTGGGTCCGCCCACATAACCTGCCCCTATACAACAGATACTTTTTATTTTGTTGTCCATCCTATTATTGATTATAGCTAAAAAATTAGTGGAAATATATGATTTGCAAACATACATTTTTTTTGTTAAAAATTTTTGACACGCCGACCCGTATCTGCAATAATTTTATGTTAATTTAAATCAACCTTATATCGATTTGTAAGACTAAAGCCTTCCTTGTGCCTTACTGCCCAACACGCCTTTAACATCATAAACTATACTATCAGGTTTTCGTAACGTATCCAAATCCATCTGTAAAAACTGCCTGTGCGCTACCCCTAATACAATTGCATCGAACTCCTGAGCAGGTAAAATGTTACAGGCCTTAAATCCATATTCCGATTGTACCTCATTGGGGTCTACCCAAGGGTCGTAAACGGTAACTTGTATTCCATAATCATCTAGTGCCTTTATAACATCAACTATCTTAGTATTACGTACATCGGGGCAATTTTCTTTAAAAGTAATGCCCAACATTAGCAGGTGTGCACCGTTTACGATAACGCCATTTTTAATCATAAGCTTAACTACCTGAGATGCTATATAATCGCCCATACTATCGTTAAGCCTTCGACCTGCCAATATAATCTCAGGGTGATAACCCGCCTCTTGGGCTTTTTGAGCCAGGTAGTACGGATCTACCCCTATACAATGCCCACCTACAAGCCCCGGTTTAAACGGAAGAAAATTCCATTTAGTACCCGCTGCCTCTAAAACCGCCTGTGTATCAATATCTAACAGATTGAATATTTTTGACAGCTCATTTACAAAGGCAATATTGATATCGCGCTGTGAGTTTTCGATTACTTTAGCTGCCTCCGCCACTTTTATAGAAGGCGCTTTATGTGTACCTGCTGTGATAACCGATCTATAAAGATCGTCTACTTTTTGTGCAGCCTCCGGCGTTGAACCCGATGTTACCTTAATAATTTTATCTACCGTATGCTCTTTATCGCCTGGGTTAATTCTTTCAGGAGAATAGCCTGCAAAAAAATCAACGTTGAATTTTAATCCGCTTACGCGTTCCAGTACCGGTACACATTCGTCTTCGGTGACTCCCGGATAAACAGTTGACTCATAAATAACAATATCGCCTTTTTTAAGCGATTTACCCACAACCTCACTGGCTCCATATAGTGCATTAAGGTTGGGGCGATTGTTCTTATCTACCGGGGTGGGCACGGTCACTATGTAGTAATTACAGTTGGCTATATCATTAGGGTTTGTGGTGCAAAGCAACCCGGTTGCACCTAATGTATATTGCGCTAACGCTACATTAAGATCGTCTTTTTCTATTTCCTGAGTGACATCATCGCCTTTAACTAGCTCTGCCACACGGCTTGCCTTTATATCAAAACCAACGGTTGGGTATTTTTTCGAAAGTAATACTGCAAGTGGCAGCCCTACATAACCTAAACCTATAACTGCTATTTTCATGCTTATTATTTGTGGAAGCCTTATTGTTTTAAATTATTCCAATACCAGCTTACTGCCTCCTTTAAACCATCTTCCATACTAAACTTTGGGGCATAGCTTAACAACTCTTTTGCCTTATCAATACTTGCCAGCGAGTGCGGAATATCGCCTGCACGGTTAGGCCCGTATATAATTTCTACATCTGCAATTGCCGAATCAAATTCAGACAGATGTTTTTTAAGGTAATACACTAAATCGTTAAGTGTGGTGCGATCACCATATGCTGTATTGTAAACGGTATTAACCGCTTGTGTATTTTGGGTAAATAGTGCCAGCTCGTTCATTTGCACTACATTATCTATATAAGTAAAATCGCGAGAGTAGTTGCCATCGCCATTAATCACAGGGCTTTCATGATCTATAAGTTGCAATACGAATTTGGGAATTACTGCAGCATATGCCCCGTTAGGATCCTGCCGGCGGCCAAAAACATTGAAGTAGCGAAGACCAATGGTTTGTAGTCCATACGTCCGGCTAAAAATATCGGCATACAACTCATTTACATATTTTGTAATGGCATAAGGCGATAGCGGTTTACCAATAACATCTTCCACTTTTGGCAAAGCTTCAGAGTCGCCATAGGTTGAAGAACTAGCCGCATAAACAAAGCGCTTAATACCCGCATCTCGGCTGGCAACAAGCATGTTTAAAAATCCGCCTACATTAACATCGTTAGATGTAATAGGATCTTTCAATGAACGGGGTACCGATCCTAACGCGGCTTCTTGCAAAACATAATCAGCACCTTCAACTGCTTTTTGGCAATCAGCAAGGTTACGAATATCGCCCTCTATAAAAGTAAAATCGGGGTTGGAAAAATGATGCTCAATATTTTTTATATGCCCTGTTGCCAGATTGTCCAAGCATACTACAGCATACCCTTTTGATATAAAATTATCGCATAATGCCGAACCTATAAATCCGGCGCCACCGGTTATTACAATTTTTATCTTCTGGTCGGTTTGCATTAAGTTGCTATTGTGTATTAGTAAATAACGTTATATGCAAATATAGGTACTATTTAATAAAGTACTATTTTACGCATGTTTTATTGAGAACAACTAAGCCACGAATTACACAAATTAAACGAATTTCATTTTATTTCCTAATAAGTCACTTAATTAAGCTATCTGAGTCGACATATAATCAGTATAATTCGTGGCAAAAAGGCTAAAGGCTTTTTATAGAATTTTCGAAAGGTACACGATGAATAATACTTCTTCCAAGAGTAACCTCATCAGCAAATTCAAGTTCGTCTCCCACGCCTATTCCCCTGGCAATAGCCGATGTAATAACGTTATGATCTTTAATTTGCTTATAGATGTAAAAATTGGTAGTGTCGCCCTCCATGGTAGAACTCAACGCGAAAATAAGTTCTTTAACGCCGCCTGTTTTTACTTTTTGCACTAGCGTTGTAATGTTAAGCTGGCTTGGTCCCACACCATCCATAGGAGATATTTTACCACCTAAAACATGATATATACCCTTAAAAAGACTGGTGTTTTCTATTGCCATTACATCCCTAATATCTTCAACTACACAAATTATGGTGGTATCTCTAGCAGTATTGGCACATATTCGGCACACCTCTGTATCAGATATATTATGGCAGCTGCTGCAAAATTGTATGTCCTGCCTCATATTTTGCAATGCTTCGGTTAGCAAACGGGTTTGATCAAGCGGCTGTTTAAGCAAATGCAACGCCAGGCGCAGTGCGGTGCGCTTGCCAATACCGGGTAGTTGAGATATTTCGGCTACTGCCAATTCGAGTAGTTTACTAGACATTTCCATAGTAGCGCAAAGATACAAAAACCAACCTTGATTTTATTGAAGCTAACGCTGCCCAAAATCATAAATTTTGATGCAGCACCACTTATTAAAAAAATTTTACTTGCTTTGCAATACAAACCATTTGCACTATGACTCCGGTAACCATACTCTCTATAATAATTATTTATTTTGGCATCCTTATTTTAATATCGCGCTTTGTTAGTAGAAAAGACAGCAGTAACGATACTTTTTTTAAAGCCAATAAAAATTCAAAATGGTATTTAGTGGCGTTTGGTATGATAGGTACCGCATTATCAGGAGTTACCTTTATATCGGTTCCGGGAGAAGTTGGAGCACCAAGTGGCGAACAATTCAAATATTTTCAGTTTATACTGGGTAATGCTATTGGCTTTATTATTATTGCCAAGGTGCTGCTACCTTTATATTATCGACTAAACCTTACTTCTATTTACGGTTATATTGAAGGTCGGCTTGGTTATTACAGCTACAAAACATCGGCCATGATATTTTTAATAAGCCGTACTATTGGCTCGGCTTTCAGGTTATATTTAGTGGTGATTGTATTGCAGCGTTATGTTTTTGATGCCTTTGGCGTACCGTTTTGGGCTACGGTTCTAATATCGCTATTGCTGATATTTGCCTATACCTATAAAGGCGGACTAAAAACTATAATCATTACCGATACCTTGCAAACATTCTTTTTAGTGACATCAGTTTTCTTTACCATTTATTTTATTTGCGACAGCCTGAATTTAAGCCTCGGTGAAGCTTTTGAAACTGTAAAGCAAAGCAACTATTCTAAAATATTTTTCTTTGATAATTTTATAACCAGCAAATTCCACTTCGCTAAGCAGATCATCGGCGGTATGTTTGTTACAATTGCTATGGTAGGGCTCGATCAGGATTTGATGCAGAAAAACCTGAGCTGCAAAAATATTGGCGAGGCTCAAAAAAACATGTTTACTTTTACAGGTACATTTGTAATAATTAACCTTTTCTTTTTAGGTGTAGGCGCACTATTATACATTTATGCTAATAACAACGGTATTGCGGTACCTACCGAAATGGGCAAACCCCGTACCGATTTACTTTTCCCTGAAATTGCATTCAACCATCTCACCATAATACCTGCCGTAATATTTTTATTAGGCTTAACGGCAGCAACTTTTGCAACCACCGATTCTGCACTTACTGCTTTAACCACATCGTTTTGCATCGATTTTTTAGGTATGGATAAAGCCGAAAACCTTGCCAATAAAAACAATGTACGCAGCCGACACCTGGTTCACGTATCATTCTCGTTTCTTATGTTTTTAGTGATAATTATTTTTAATGCTATAAACGATGCATCGGTAGTGAGCATGATTTTCAGAATAGCATCGTACACCTACGGCCCATTATTAGGACTGTATAGTTTTGGACTCTTTATGAAAAAACTGACTGTTCGCGACAAACTTGTACCTTTTATTTGTTTGGCATCACCCCTACTTACACTAATATTGAGCTTAAACTCTAAACTGTTTTTTGGTGACTACGTATTTGATAACGAGCTTATCGTTGTAAACGGACTAATTACTTTTATACTTCTACTTTGCATCAGTAAAAAGCAAGTGCTTAATACTGATTTGTTGAAAGCATAACCAGCGTACAGCCAACCTCTATATCAATATGGTTTTGGCGTAAAAGCGAATACAGTTCTGGGTTTTCTGTACCCGGATTAAACAGCACTCGTTTTGGCGAAAGCCCAATAATATAATCGTAATACGGCCGCTGATTCATTGGGTTTAAATATAGCGTTACAGTATCTATGCCATCAAAAGGTGCAGCACCTTTCTCTATCTTAATACCGTCAAGGTCATCTTCTTTTTTTCCCATTGCAACAACCGGGTGGCCAAAGCGTTGCAGCATTTTTACGGCTTTATAGGCATATCGGCTGGGCTCTGTAGATGCTCCCATTACCAATGTTTTTTTAGTTTCCATGGCTTTTGTTTTTTATAAATTTACCAAAACCTATACACTTATACGTGAGATTTAGGGTAACTATAACAGTTTAGTATCTATGCTGGGCTAAAACTAGATGTCAAAGTAAAATGTAACATTTAATATATCATTAACTCATCTTCTAACAATCGACTAAAATATTTAAGATTTAACGCATCACTTTAAAACCAAATCGCTTTTTATACGTAGATATGATGGTATGATTTAACAAATTATTTAGTTCATCGACACTTATTTGTCGTTCACCGCAAAAAATACGTAATTCGCCTCATTGTATATTAATATATGAGATATGAGTGTTATATTTGTGTAAGAATAAAAAGTTATTCATATTGAAGCAATCACGTATGATGAAGTATTGATTGCATTTTTGATAAGTGTTTTATTGTTGGTTATTTGTATATTTAGAAGGCGACTGGTAATCCCTTCTTACAAGAGGGGACTGGTAATCCCCTCTTATTTTTTTATATAAATTCTTACCTCCACCACTGTCGGTTTAGCATTATTTAAGAAACGGTATTTACTGCAAATTCTTATCTTTACGTAAACTAACCGTATGGAATTATTCATTTACATTTTCGTAGCACTCTTTTCTGTTATAAACCCTTTGGGTGCAGTACCTATTTTTGTAGGTTTAACCCAGGGTGACAGTAACAAAGAGCGCCAGCGCATTTCGTTCTGGACAGCCGTTAACGTATTTCTAATTCTGTTTATCTCATTTTTTATAGGTCAGTATGTTTTGGCATTCTTTGGTATTAGTATCGATGCTTTACGCATCGCCGGCGGTTTTATTATTGTAAACTCCGGCTTTTCGCTGCTTAACCGTAAATTTAGCCGTGGCCGTGGTGTAAATAAAGATGTTGAGAACGATGCCCAAAAACGTAACGACATTGCGCTTACCCCACTCGCCATACCCATGCTTGCCGGTCCCGGGTCTATATCCTTGCTTATAGCCATGTACCAGGATTACCAACAAATTGACCAACAAATAAGTGCCTGCCTTGCTATGGGAGCTGTAGCTTTGGTTATATTTTTAGTACTTCGCAGCGCGCATTATCTTGCACGCCTTTTAGGAGCATCGGGTATTGTGGCCATATCGCGCATTATCGGCTTTATTGTAATTGCCATTGGCGTACAATACATAACCAGCTCTGTAGTAAATATTGTAGAGAGCATTCACTTTAAATAAGACTTAGTTATATAATCGAAAAAACCGGCCTCTATAAAGAGAGCCGGTTTTTTACCTTGAGTTAGTCCTGAAATATTACTGTACAAATCCTACCGCTGCGGTATTATTAGTTTGGGTGTCGATTAATATAAATACTCCGTTTAAACGGTTATTATTAAAGCTATCTAAAAACAACGGCGTTGCTGTTTTTAACTGAACCTTTGCAATATCGTTAAGTTTTAAAGCAGATGCTTCATAAGTAGCCGACGGATTTTCGGGCGGGATAACAGCCTCAATCGCGTGCAATTTACAAACAGAGGTACGCGTGCTTGCCTGTAGGGTATATTTACCAGCGAGCGTTGCCTGCTTTTCATCCATCCATACAATAGTGGCGCTGATATCTTTAGATAGTAACTTTTCATGATGCCCTTTAACCAGCATCATTCCACGGCTAATGTCGATATCATTAGCTAACCTGATTTGTACTGATTCACCCGCTTGTGCAAAATTTGGGGTATTGGTAAACTTTCGTATCTCTACCACTTCGCTTTCCAGTCCCGATGGCAATACGGTAATTTTATCTCCAACATTTAAACCGCCGCTTATTATACGCCCGGCATAAGCACGGTAATCTGTAAATTCTTTATTCTGTACGTGAAGTACCTGCTGCACATCAAATCTAAAATCATCGGTATCGGCAACATTAGGTTTTATGGTATGAAGTATTCCTGACAAGGTTTCTCCGGTATACCACAGCATATTGTTAGATGCATGCACTACATTGTCGCCCTTAAGTGAGCTTATTGGCAGTACGTGTACATCTGGCTTATGGCTAAACTGTGCCGTCATTTTATTAATATGGGCAGCGATACTTAAAAACACATCTTCACTATAGTTTACTAAATCCATTTTATTGATACAGAAAACCACCGTATTAAGACGAAGTAAACTACTGATGAAATAATGCCTGTGCGTTTGTTCAAGCAAGCCTTTACGCGCATCAATTAGTATAATCGATACTTCGGAGTTTGATGCACCGGTAACCATATTACGGGTATACTCCACATGGCCAGGGCTATCGGCTATAATAAATTTTCGGCTTTCGGTAGAAAAATAAATGTGCGCAACATCTATCGTTATCCCCTGTTCCCTCTCGGCAATAAGCCCATCGGTAATAACCGAGAAATCAAGGTCTTCCAACCCTTTTTCTTTCGTTTTACGGGCAATTAATTCTTCCTGTTCTATAGTAAGTGCGTGGCTGTCGTTTAAAAAACGACCTATCAAAGTGCTTTTGCCGTCGTCTACACTACCGGCTGTATTTATACGTAGTAAATCCATAATTTTAAAAGTACCCTCCTTTTTTACGTTGCTCTAATGCAGCCTCAGATCGTTTATCATCAATTCGCGCGCCCCTTTCAGACGATTTAGAGGATTTGTTTTCGTACATAATTTCATCAATTTCCGATGCTTCCGATACAAAAGCAGCCGTGCAGGTCATATCGCCCACCGTTCTAAAACGTACAATAGTTTCTACAATTTCGTCAGTGTCTACAATATTCAGGTAATTAGAATAGGCTAAAAATGCGCCATCCCTTTTAACCAGCTTTCGCGGATGCGCAAAATAAATCGTCGGCAAGCCAATACCCTCCTGCTTAATATACGTCCATACGTCTTCTTCGGTCCAGTTACTTATTGGGAAGGCTCTTACGTTCTCGCCAAAATGAATTTTACCATTAAAGATATTAAACAATTCAGGGCGTTGCTTTTTAGCATCCCATTGCCCGAAATCGTCACGAACCGAAAAGATACGCTCTTTAGCACGTGATTTTTCCTCATCTCGGCGGGCTCCACCCATACAGGCATCAAAGCCAAATTCTTCAATGGCATCTAGTAGCGTAACCGTTTGTAAAGCATTGCGGCTGGCATGTTTACCAGTCTCTTCCTGTACTTTATTCTGGTCGATACTATCCTGAACATACCTCACAATAAGTTCGACACCAAGTTCTGCTACCAGCTGGTCGCGAAACTCAATAGTTTCCGGGAAGTTATGCCCGGTATCAATATGCAAAAACGGAAACGGAATCTTCGCAGGATAAAATGCCTTTTGCGCCAGGCGTGCCATGGTAATAGAATCTTTACCACCCGAAAATAACAGCACCGGTTTTTGAAACTGGGCAGCCACCTCGCGGATAATATAAATACTTTCATCTTCCAGCGTTTGCAGGTGCGATGGTATTGTTATATGCTGTGTCATTTTAATAATTTTTATCAGAATGGATGTGCAGGCCACACTCTTTTTTTCCGTGTTCCCAATACCAGCGGCCGGCTCTAAAAGGCTCACCTTCTGCAAGGGCTCTGGTGCATGGCGAGCAGCCAATGCTTAAAAAGCCTTTTTTATACAAACTGTTTAATGGTATATTATAGGTGTCTATTATCTGCTCCACCTCTTTTAAAGTATAATGCAGTAGCGGATTAAATTTTACTAATTGGTTTGCTTCATCCCACTCCAGCAACTCGAGGCTTTCTCGATTGTCAGACTGTTCTGCCCTTAAGCCGGTAATCCATAAATCAGCGCCTTTAATAGCTTTTTGCAGCGGAACTACCTTACGTATCCTGCAGCATTCTTTACGGTTATCTACACTATCATAAAAGCCGTTAATGCCACGAGTGTTCACATACGCTTTCACATCTTCCGGTTCAGGAAAATAGGTCTCAATCGTTAGGTTTGGATACTTATTTTGAGTGCGGGCAAAAACCTCGTACGTTTCGTTAAACTGCCTGCCGGTATCGAGCGTAAACGTAGAGACAAACTCCGCATAGGGCGCAATGTAATGCGTAAGCACCTGATCTTCGATACCAAATGAGGTAGAAAATACTTTTTTGCCTTCAAATTTTTTTATGATATACGGAATAGAGTCTGTCAGGCTCATTCCTTTTATCTCTTCATTAAGATATTTCAATTTCTCCTTCATCAGCTAACTTACTGGACATCCGGAACGGACTGCTAAAATTATTTTTCAAAGATAACTATTACTCTATAGAAGTTATAGGCTAAATGAAAATATTTTTTGCAGGGGGGAAAATAAAGGTTAGTAATCCACGCTTCCGCTTTGGTTGGTATAGCAAAGACTTTTTATTCTGAGCGAAGCGAAGCGCAGTCGAAAAATCTAAAAACAAAAACTAGTACTTACAGCACACATTATAGCGCACTTAAATCGTAAAGTGTTTTTTGCTGAAGCAGGTTTAAAGTATTGTCGCGAACGGCAATAAGAAAATGGTTTAGAGAGCAGGTTTCTTCATGCGGACAGTCATCACACTTTTCATAAAAGTTCTGGCTGGCACAAGGCAGCATGGCTATCGGTCCGTCGAGAACACGGATAAGCGTTGCAGCCGATACCGATTTAGGATCTTTTAAAAGGTAGTATCCACCGCCCTTTCCTTTTTTAGAGCCTAGGATGCCAAACTTTTTAAGGTCGAGCAAAATAGCCTCTAAAAACTTTTTAGGAATTTGTTCTTTTTCTGAAATATCAGATATAAGTACCGGCACCGCAGGGCTCTGCCTTGCGATGTATATTAATGCCTTTAAGCCGTACTTAGTTTTTTTAGAAAGCATATTATTTTTTTAGTAAAAATACTTCGGCCATCATGCAACGGGCACTTCCGCCGCCGCAAGCCTCAATGGTATCCAGGTTTGCCGTTAAAATTTCGGTGTGTTTTTCTATTTTAGCAACCTGGTCGTTTGTAAGTACCTGCCTTGCAGCCTCGCTCATTACCAAATAACTTTTATTATCAGCACCTTGCACCTGCAGCATATTACCCGCAAAATGGTTCAATTGAGCCTCTGTAAGAATCACAATTTCCTTGCCATCTTTACGAAGGTTATCAAGTACCATCTTGCGCTCTTTTTTATCATCTATACTATCAGCGCATATAACTGCAAAGCTACTACCAATACTCATCATAACGTTAGTATGATAAATTTGCTTGCGCTCGCCATCTACGGTATGAAAAGCTTCGAATATAACAGGGTTGTATTCAAAATCTTCACAAAACTCTATCATTAGCTCTTCATCAGCACGTGGCGATAAAGCGCAATACGCTTTGTGATGTTCTCTGTCTAAAACGAGGCTGCCAGTACCTTCCAAAAAAATACCATCCTCTTCTGCCGATGTATAATCTACAATATTGTTAATGGTAAAACCATGGTCTTCTACAACGTCTAAAAGTTCTTCGCGGCGCTCTCCCCTACGGTTTTCTGCAAACATTGGGTATAAAGCTACATCGCCATTTTTATGGAATGACAACCAGTTATTCGGAAATATTGAATCAGGGGTATCCGGGCTCAGCGTGTCATCGACTACTATAACATTTACGCCTACTGCACGCAGCTTTTCTACAAAAGCATCAAACTCAGCCTGTGCCTTAGCATTAACTGTAGCGGGCAAAAGGTTATCAATAACCTTTTGGTAATAATTATTTACTGCCGTTTGTTCGTTCATCCTAAACGCAACAGGGCGTATCATCAATATAGTATCTGTAATTTGTGTCATTTCAATAATAAATTAATCCCTTTGTAAAGGTAATGTTGAACATCGTAACAAACCTTCCTGTTTAGATATCTCAGCATACGGAACTTCTTCAACCGTGAAACCGTTATCAAGCAGCCAATTTTTTAAACGGGTAAAATTCTTTTCAATTACTACCACATTGGTGTCAATCGAAAAAAAGTTAGATGTCATGTTGTACATCTCTTCCCTGTCAATATGAAATAGGTTGTCGTACCCCAACAGGTTTACAAGGTACATATAATCTGCCTCTTCACGAAACCCGCTTTTGTAAATAACGCCTTTATCTTTACCAACCGGCTGAAAGCAACAATCAAGGTGCAGCGCATTATCCCGAGCTTCAATACGCGATTTAACAAGATCGAATTCTTTCACTATCTTATCAGGGAACAATTTTCTTATAAAATCAACGCCTTGTGTATTAGTACGTGCCGTTATATATTCTTTATAATCACTGCCTTTATAAGTACCTATAAAAATATGGTCGTCCCACAAAATCACATCGCCACCTTCTATATGAACTTCATCCGGCGGAGTAACAACTTTATCCGGATTTATTTTATCTATAATGTATTGTATCGCTTCTTGCTCGCGTACTCTATCGGGCAAAATATTAGCTTTAATAAAAGTATCGCTTATTACAAAGCCAATATCACGGGTAAAAATCTGGTTGTAGTTTTCAATAAGCTGTGGCCTGTGTACTGTAATACCATACTTCTCGAAAATTTGCCTTAAAGCAGCAATCTCCTCAATCATATCCTGCTCTACCGGATAGGTACCCGCAGTAATATGTTCGAGCGATTTTGGGTCGTAAGCCTCATGAGCTTTAGGCGTTGGCCCGTTACTTTCGGCAGTACCCAGAATGACCGACCGTAACCTTGATGTTTCGTTATTTACTTTTAATGGCAGCATGGCTTATATTTTGCACAAATATAAAAATTAGGACTGTAATAATAACTTTTTAGCAACGATTGTTGCATATACCAAATTATAAACAAAAAAAGCCCTGCGGTTGCAGAGCTTTAGATATATTTATATAATACGGTTTATCGGGCATCTTGTGCTACGAAATCCCTTAATGGGTGACCTGTGTATATTTGGCGCGGACGGCCTATTGGCTCTTTGTTTACGCGCATTTCTTTCCATTGTGCAATCCAGCCCGGAAGGCGGCCTATTGCGAATAGTACGGTAAACATTTCTGTTGGGATACCAAGAGCCCTGTATATAATTCCTGAATAGAAGTCTACATTAGGGTACAGGTTTCTTGATTTAAAGTATTCGTCTTGCAAAGCAGCTTCTTCAAGTTTTTTAGCAATTAAAAGAATAGGATCATCTACACCTAAAGCTTCTAACACATCGTCTGCTGCTTTTTTGATGATTTTAGCACGAGGGTCAAAGTTTTTATACACCCTGTGTCCAAAGCCCATAAGGCGGAATGGATCATCTTTATCCTTTGCTTTCGCAAGATATTTATCGGCATCACCACCGTTGTTCTGAATTTCTTCAAGCATTTCTAAAACTGCCTGATTAGCACCACCGTGAAGCGGGCCCCAAAGTGCAGATACACCTGCAGATATAGAAGCGAATAAACCAGCGTGTGAAGAACCAACAATTCTTACCGTAGATGTAGAGCAGTTTTGCTCATGATCTGCATGGAGAATGAATAGCTTATCTAGTGCATTAATTATGGTTTCGTTACGCTCGTAAGGACCTGTAGGCAATTCGAACATTAACCTCATAAAATTCTCTACATAACCTTTTGTGTTATCGTAGTAGTTTAATGGGTAGCCCATGTTTTTCCTGAACGTCCAGGTTGCAATAACTAAAAATTTACCCATTGTTTTGCAAACAGCATCATACAGTTCCTGCTCGTTAGCCACATTAACCGGCTGCGGATTAAATGCTGTTAGTGCGCTTGTAAGCGAAGCCAGGATACCCATTGGGTGGGCATTTTTAGGAAAACCATCAATGATGTTTTTCATCTCCTCGTTAACAAGGGTATATTTTCTTATATCGGTTTCAAATTTTTCAATCTGATCTTTTGTTGGCAGCTCACCAAAAATTAAAAGGTAGGCTACCTCAAGAAAGTTAGATTGCTCTGCAAGCTGCTCGATAGAATAGCCCCTGTAACGCAGGATGCCTTCTTCGCCATCAAGAAACGTAATTTCACTTTTACATGCGCCCGAATTTTTAAAACCCGGATCCATGGTGACAGCACCTGTGGCACTGCGTAATTTATCTATATCAATAGCTACTTCATTCTCAGTACCCACAATAATTGGGAACTCGTATTTTTTGCCATCAATTTCTAATATTGCATTATTATCTGACATAATTTTTTATGGTTTGGAAAATATTATCCCTGCGAATTTACTAAATTACAATCTATCTATAAAGAAAAATATGTATTATAATCGCTAATTAAATATATATAACACAAAAAGCCGATACCCTGCGGTACCGACTTTTATTAAATTCAGAAAAAATTAAACTTAGCAATTACATGCCTTGTTTAACCCTTTTTGATTTGCTACTTCGCTTTACACTTGTAGAATCTTTACCAGTTTTTGGAGCCGATGTGCTTTTAACGTGATCGTTGGTTATTACCTTGTCTTTACGGCTTTGAGTACCGTCAACCGGGTCTATGGCATCTTTATCAATAGCATCTACTTTAATCTGGCTGTTACTATTTGTTTGAGTAGTAACATCTGTAGTGGTTGTGGTACCAGTTTGCTTTTGAGCTGTGGTACCCGGGGTTACCGGCGGCGTTTGTGCTGATGCTATGCCAAATACAAATATAGCGCCCAGCGATAAAATTACTTTTTTCATAATATTTTTTTATTAATTGATGATACTATATTGTTTTCTGTCGCCATTTACACCACCGTTCTCGGCGTTAATAGCTTCACGTACACGTGCAGACGGCTCGTGCGATGCTCCCTGCCTTCCGTCAACTTCCATACTCGCCTCCATTTGCTTACCGGCCATTTTTGCATTGGCACTATCCGGTAAAATGGCACTTAGTGTATTTTGTGCTTTGTTTATAAAGCCCGGCTCTACAGTAGCGTCACCATTCATCATGGCTTTGTAACCTCCTTTAGCTACATCTGCAGGGTCATTTAACGATCCTTCTCTATAAGTAACAGTATCTTCAGCTTTAGCCTTATGGAACCAGTCGGTATCCGTAGCATACGGTAATAAGGCTGTAACGGTTACATTAGTTTCTTCCAGCTCTTTTACAAGCGCTTCAGAAAATGAAAGTACAAATGCTTTAGAGGCAGCATAAACCGCCATGTATGGCGCAGGAGTTTTAGAAAAAGATGATGCCAGGTTTAATACCCTACCGCTATTTTGCTTAACCATATCATCTAAAAAATATTTGGTAAGACTGATAAGCGAAACTATATTAAGCTGTACGATATCAAGGTTCCTTTCCAGGTTGGCTTTAAAAAACCTCCCCCACTCGCCCTGGCCTGCATTGTTTACAAGGTACTCTATGGTCACTCCGAATTCTTTTGCTTTATCATACACTTGCTTTGGCGCGTCTTTTTCAAAAAGGTCGGCTGTAATGGTACGCACCTCAACATCGTTATTTTGGCGCAGTTCGGTAGCTGTTTTTCCCAAGCTCTCTTCATCACGCGCTACCAGAATCAGGTTAATGTTATCCTGAGCGAATAGTTTTGCAAGCTCATATCCTATACCGCTTGTCGCACCTGTAATTAATGCATATTTTCCTGAATTGTCCATAAATTTATTTTGTTTGGTTATTGTTTTAAGTATTTGAAAGTTACCTACTATTACTAAGCAGCCTTGTTAACTGCGAGTTAATCAAGCGTTAATTAAATCCAGGCTATTTTGTAGGTGTTTATATTTATATTGTATTACAAGATGTTATGACCCCATACCAAAATTTAGAAGGCCATTCCGGAGTTACAGGATACGAAATTATGCCCGACAGCATAAGCGTAGAATTTAATCACGACACCGTTTATATATATACTTACAAAAGTGCCGGTAAAAAAGTTATCGAAAAGATGAAGGCGCTCGCAAAATCAGGCCGGGGTCTTAGCACTTACATTAGCAGGGAAGTGAGGGAAAATTATGACAGAAAGTTGTAGTAAACCATAAGTATATAGTGCTACTTATGCACTATGGAATCTCTCGGAAGAAAAAACCTACATAGGCTAAAGTTTTCTTAATGAATGTTTTAAGGGAAGCATATTTCCTATTTTTATAGGAACTAACAGGAATTGAAGCTATAAAAGAATAACACACTTAACTTACAAGCATTATAATGAAAGACAACAAACCTTTTAAAAAAGCTGACAAAGCATCTAATAAAGAGAGCCTTGCACCTAAAACAGGCACTAAATCTGCGGGAGATAATCCGCTTGATGATGGCGATTTTGCCATAACATCTGATAATGCGAAAATTGTAGACCTTGAGCAAAACAGGGAATATGCCGATGGTGAATTTTTAACTACCAATCACGGTACCAAAATAAACGACGATAATAATACTTTAAAAGCCGGTGTAAGAGGCCCGTCGTTACTAGAAGACTTTATAATGCGTGAAAAAATTACGCATTTCGACCATGAACGCATCCCGGAACGTATTGTACATGCCCGCGGATCTGGTGCACATGGTTATTTTGAAGCTTACGGTAACGTGGGCGACTATACTAAAGCCGACTTTTTAAACGACACATCGACAAAAACACCCGTTTTTGTTCGCTTTAGTACTGTTGCAGGTTTTAGAGGAAGTACAGATTTAGCGCGCGACGTACGTGGCTTTTCTATAAAATTTTATACCCAGGAAGGTGTTTTTGATATGGTGGGTAATAACATTCCTGTATTCTTTATTCAGGATGCTGTTAAATTCCCAGACCTTGTACACGCCGTTAAACCGGAACCGCATAACGAAATTCCGCAGGCGGCTTCTGCACACGATACTTTTTGGGACTTTATATCATTAATGCCCGAAAGTATGCACATGATTATGTGGGTAATGAGCGACCGCGCCATACCACGTAGCTACCGTATGATTGAAGGTTTTGGTGTACATACCTTTAGATTTATAAACAAGGAAGGAAAATCAACATTTGTTAAATTTCACCTTAAACCAAAATTAGGCACGCATGCGGTAGTTTGGGATGAAGCACTTAAAATATCCGGTAACGACCCAGATTTTCACCGTCGTGACCTTTGGGAAGCTATCGAAAACGGCGATTTCCCAGAATGGGACTTCGGCGTGCAATTAGTATCAGAAGAGGACGAGCATAAATTTGACTTTGACTTACTAGACCCTACCAAAATTATCCCGGAAGAATTAGTACCGGTAACTCCTATAGGCAAGCTTGTATTAGATCGTAACCCGGATAACTTTTTTGCCGAGACAGAGCAAGTGGCGTTTCACCCGGGCCATGTAGTGCCGGGTATCGATTTTAGTAATGACCCGTTATTACAGGGCAGGCTATTTTCGTATACCGATACGCAACTATCGCGTTTAGGCAGCCCGAACTTCCATGAAATTCCTATTAACCGTACCATTGCGCCAATGCACAATAACCAGCGCGATGGCCACATGAGGCAGGAGGTTAACACCGGCCGTGTTAGTTATTTCCCTAACTCATTAGGTGGTGGCTACCCAGCCCAGGCAAAACAAAGTGAAGGCGGTTTTGTAAGTCATAATGAGCGTATTGAGGCTCATAAAGTACGTGCACGTAGCGAAAGTTTTAACGACCACTTTAGCCAGGCAGCCCTATTCTTTAACAGCCAGACAGCCATAGAGCAAACGCACATTATTAAGGCACTTCGTTTTGAGCTTAGTAAGGTTGAAACTGTCGAAATTCGGGAGCGTATGCTCGGATTACTATCTCAGGTAAGCACCTTCCTAGCCGAAAAAGTTGCCGAAGGTTTAGGCCTAGAAGTGCCATCTCCGGCAAGACCAATGAACCACGGTGTTGGAGCCGATAATGACCATGTAACAAACGAGCCTACGGATACGTTAGTAAATTACGAGCCATCTGACGCGCTTAGCATGATCAAGAATCCTACTGTTGTACCTAATATAGAAACAAGAAAAATTGCCTTTTTATGTGCCGATGGTGTAAGCGAGGCATCTCTAACTAACTTAAAAGATGCACTTGAAGGCGAAGGAGCTGTTGTAAAAATTGTGGCCCCGCATGCCGGATACATTAATACCGATGCAGGTAACAAACTAAAAGCTGAGTTTACTTTCTTTAACTCATCATCAGTTTTGTTTGATGCAGTTTTTGTTCCGGCAGGTAACAATATAGCCCTGCTTGAAAAAAATGATAATGTTATCGAATTTATAAACGATGCTTACAGGCATTGTAAAGTTATTGGCGCAGCAGCCGGTGCTAAAGGCCTGCTGGCTAAAACAATCATAGGTAACAAATTATCTGATGAAGGCGATGCTGCTTTACCAGGCGTTATTATTGACAATAATAGTGATATGGAATTTGCAGACGAATTTATATCTCAGGTAGGACTCCACCGAGTTTGGGAACGCGAAGATTTAATAGTTGAATAAATAGTATATGAAAAGAGGTTAGCGCCTCTTTTCTCTTTTTATGTTATTTAATATGAACGGAACAGAAATATTAGGCTTATCTGCCGCCCTTGTAACAACTGTGGCTAATATCCCGCAGACAATAAAAGTTATCAAAACAAAATCTACCAAAAGTATCTCTGCATTTACATATGCCCTGCTTTTTACCGGAATGGTACTTTGGGTTATTTATGGTATTATAGAAAATGACATCCCGATAATAATAGGTAACGCCGTAGCTACACTATTATGCGGCACTATATTATCGATAAAACTCTGGATGCTCTACAAAGGAGAAAAGGAAGTTTAAAAATAATGTTATAGTGTTGCCAATTAGATTTTTGTTAAGAGTTACCGCTGATAATTGTTTCTAACTTTAGATAAACAAACCTTAAATAAATTAAAATGAAAAAGATGATAATAAAAAACACACTTATTGCTGCAGTGGCTATAACAAGCATGAATATGTTTACATCTTGTGATAGCTGCAGCCGAAAAGACACAGAAAGTACAGAAAGCACTACTTATAATTCTGAAACCGATACGGTAACCATGGACAGCCTCGACACTGTTGAAAGCTCTAATGATGCTAATGGAAGTGGTAACACAGGCGGATCTGCTACGGGTAATAATACATCTTCTTCTGTTAGTAGTGCGTCAGGTAGTTCGACATCAACTTCATCAGCATCGGGTAGTTCAGCATCTTCGTCAGCATCGGGAACAAATAAATCGGGCATGACACAACAGGAAATTACCAATAAAATAGAGAATAGCAGAAGCAACGCTACTGATAGCAAAGGCAGACCGGTTAATAGCGGCGGAACAGCAGGATCTGGACAAGGTAACGGTACAATAAGCACTGGTAACAACGGTACAGTAAATAAATTAGAAGATCAAAAAGGAAATTAAATATGGACACCAAAAATAATGATAAAGAACAGGTAAACCTTGGCGACGATAATCATAATGAAAATGGTATACATAAAAGCCAGTTTAACGAAAACCTCGACAAAAAAGAACTTGCTACAGAAAAGGAAGAGGAAGTCTTAAAACCTAAAGGGGGTGATGTTGTTGCCGAGAATGATAAAAAAGACGACAAATTTAGTCCCGGCGAACCTGATGGTTACAATCCGGACGAATTTGCCACCGAATAACAAACCGTAAAACATTGTTTATTGAAAGCTCATTAAATCCTTACAATTATGGCTTCTGAAAACATCATGCAATGCAGCAAACAATTAGCTGATAAAAATTTAACTATAGCATTCGCAGAGAGTGCAACCGCCGGATGGATGTCCTCTGAATTTTCGCTTATGCCTGACTCAGGTAAGGTTCTGTTAGGCGGTATAGTTTGTTACGATGCATCGCACAAGCAGGAACTTTTTAATATTTCTCAGGAAATTATCGACACCTACACACCGGAGTCTGCCGAAGTTACGCGACTAATATCAGAGGGCCTCGGCAAATATTTTAAAAGTGATATTGCTGTTGGCGTTACCGGCTTAACTACTCCCGGCGGTAGCGAGACCGAGGAAAAGCCCGTGGGAACCATGTTTATACATATTACATTGCCTGATGGCAAGTACTGTGCCCACCGAGAAGTTTTTAACGGCGCCCCTGAAGAAATTATAGGGCAAACCATTGAACGTACCGGAGAATTACTCGTTAAGCATACACTGAATTTAGAGCCACAGCCGGAACCAGAAAACAAGAAAGCATGAAAGCAATCTCTAAAATTATAATTGCGGGAATTGTAGGCACAACATTTATGACGTTGTACAGCCGATACAAATCTGAAGATGAAGATGAGCAGTATACTGAACCAGTTTTGCTTAATAAGCTAATCGACCGTAGCGGTATGCATGTAAAAGTTAACAACAACCACCCTGCAGGATGGCTTTGGCACTATTCTATAGGTATCCTTTTTGTAACCTCATACTATGTATTATGGCGAAAATCCTTAAGGAAACCAACACTTGCCAAAATTTTTGTGGTAGGATCTTTAAGTGGCGTACTTGCCGTAGCCGATTGGGAGCTGATGTTTATTATAAACCCCAACCCTCCCTCTAACGATCGTTACGGGTATTACAGGCAGCTATTTATAGCGCATTTGATATTTGCAGGCTTTGCTTTGCCAACCTATAGCTTTTTAGACTCTAAAGACGCTGCTAAAAGGTTAGAAAATGCTTAGTTAAATTTTGTACTCCGGTTAAAGATCGACCTATATACTATTAGTTATGCTTACTACTACCGAAATAGCCATAAGACTGGCACTGGCCGCTGCCTTTGGAGCTGCAATAGGATTGGAACGCGAACGTAAAGAGTGGGCTGCGGGACTGCGCACCCACATGCTTGTTTGTATGGGTTCATGCCTTATCATGATGGTATCGTCGTTCGGGTTTTCTGATATTTTAGGACATGAAAATGTAGAGCTCGACCCATCGCGTATTGCTGCGCAGGTAGTAAGTGGTATAGGGTTTTTAGGAGCAGGAACTATAATGTTTTTAAAACCGGCAACAGTTTTAGGGCTTACAACAGCAGCCGGTTTATGGACCGTTGCCGCTATAGGCCTTGCAACCGGAGGCGGTATGTATTATGCTGCCAGCATAGCGACGGGTTTTGCTATTATAATTTTATGGGCCTTACAGCCGCTGCAAAAAAGGGTTTCGCGTAAATATCAACAGCGATCATTGTCCGTTACAATTAAAGCTAATGCAAACCCTAATATGATAATCGAGAAACTTACCGAACAAAATAATGCTGCATCATACAACTTTAGCATTAGTAAGTCATCTAAGGAAACGGTTGTCGAAATAACGCTCGACCGGCCTGCAAGCAATCATATTCTGTCGGTAGTGAACAACTTACAAAATGACCCACTGGTTAATAAAATATCCTGGAACAGATGATTCAAATATAAGAAACCCCGAAACTAAAGTGTCGGGGTTTTGTATTTATGGTCTGTAACTTTCTAAAGCAGTCCTGCCCTTCTAAAGCAGTCCTGCCCTTTTAAGCAATGCTTCCGGCCTAGGCTCCTGTCCACGGAAACGTTTGTATAAAATCATCGGGTGTTCTGTACCACCTTTAGAAAGTATATTCTCTTTAAACTTAGTTGCAGTTTCCTTGTCAAAAATACCTTTCTCCTGAAAATACTCAAAAGTATCAGCGTCGAGCACCTCAGCCCATTTATAACTATAATATCCGGAAGCATAACCGCCCTGAAATATATGCGAAAATGCGGTACTCATAGCGTTAGCAGCAACTTCAGGGTACAGTTGAGTTTGAGCGAACTGGGCATTTTCAAAAGCCTTAAGATTGGTAATACCGCTTGGGTCTTCACTATGCCAACCCATATCTAACAAACCAAAACTTAGTTGGCGCATTGTAGCGATACCTTCCTGAAAGCTTGCGCTTTCTTTTATTTTTTTGATATATTCAATAGGGATAACTTCGCCCGTCTGGTAATGGTGCGCGAACAATGCTAACGCTTCCGGTTCGTAACACCAGTTTTCCATAACCTGGCTTGGCAATTCTACAAAATCCCAGTAAACACTGGTACCACTTAAGCTTGGGTAAATGGTATTAGCAAGCATACCGTGCAGTGCATGTCCAAATTCATGAAACAACGTTGTAACCTCATTAAAAGTAAGTAAGGATGGCTTAGTCTCTGTAGGTTTAGTAAAGTTGCACACTATAGATACGTGTGGCCTTTCATTAATATTATCCTTAACATATTGTGATTTATACGATGTCATCCAGGCACCGTTGCGCTTGCCTTTTCTTGGAAAGAAATCGGCATAAAAAATAGCTACAAGATTACCCGGCTCGTCAGTCACTTCATACGTTGTAACATCTTTGTGGTATCTATCGATATCCTGAACTTCATTAAACGTTAGCCCGTATAATTTACCGGCAATAGTAAACGCACCATTAAGTACATTTTCAAGTTTAAAGTACGGCTTTAGTTTTTCATCGTCAAGGTTGAATAACTTTTGCTTTAATTTTTCAGAATAGTAGGCACCATCCCATTTTTCAAGATGGTCTAATCCGTCAAGCTCTTTTGCAAAAGCTGTAAGCTCTGCAAATTCTTTCTCGGCAGCGGGCTTCGCTTTGGCAAGCAAATCATGTAAAAAAGTCTTTACTTTAACGGGGCTTTCGGCCATACGCTCTTCAAGCACAAAATCAGCATGCGACTTGTATCCTAAAAGGTTGGCACGCTCATGACGTAGTTTTACAATTTGCAAAACAATATCGCTATTATCAAACTCGTTGCCCTTAAATGCCCTTGCTCCAAACGCGATAGCAAGTTGTTTACGCAACTCACGATTATCGGCATAGGTAACAAAAGGTATATAGCTTGGATGATCTAATGTAAATACCCAGCCATCTTTACCGTTGTCTTTAGCCAGTTCGCGGGCTGCCTCGATAGTGCCTTCCGGAAGTCCGGAAAGATCGGCTTCATCAGTAATATGCAGTTGGTAGGCATTAGTTTCGTGCAGTACATTCTCGCCAAACTGGAGGCTAAGTCGCGAAAGCTCCATATCAATTTCACGCAGCTTTGTTTTTTTATCTTCAGGCAGGTTAGCACCATTGCGTGAAAAGCTTTTGTATTGCTTATCTAACAAGGTAACTTGTTCTGGCGTTAAGTCCAATGTATCTTTTGCATTATAAACTGCTTTTACTCTTTCAAATAAATCTTTATTTAAACGAATGTCATTACCAAATTCCGACAATAAAGGTGAAACTTCTAACGCGATTTTCTGTATCTCATCATTGGTTTCAGCCGAATGCAGGTTGAAAAAAATACTCGAAGCACGGTCGAGCATATCGCCACTAAACGTCATGGCAACAATTGTGTTCTCGAACGTAGGAGCGTCAGGGTTGTTTACAATAGCATCTACCTCTTTACGGGCAACTTCTATGCCTCGGGTAAATGCCGGTAAAAAATGATCGTTTGTAATTCCGCTAAAAGGCGCGGTATCGTGTTTTGTAGTAAATTTATGTGTGAGTAGGTTCATAATATAGTACACGGTTGACCGTTATTATTGTAGTTTAAAACTATCAAGATCCTGATAATTATTCCAGAATCTCAAGAGTTCAATTTTGTTGTTTTGAATTCTGTAGAATAAAGAGATTTGTTTTACCACTACAACTTTATATACATCTTTGTAACGCGTACTAAGAAAATAAACATTGCCTGCCTGTAGTAAATTTAAATGATAGTCTACGTTATCTATAAAAGAAAAAACTTCTTTTTCAGACCATTCGGTTTCAAGATACTCAATATTCTTCCAATAATCAATTTTAGCTTGGGGAGACCAAATAATTATCATCGATTAAAGTACTTAGGGTATCTGGCTTTAGTTTCTTCCATAACCATATGATGCGGAATGCCTTCGCCGTTTTCTAATTGTACCAATGCATCATCAATTGCTCTCTTCTGCTTTTCAGACAGGTTACTTTCAGATTTTAGAAAATCAATAAAACGTTCCACAACAGAAGAATCCTCCAAATCAAGTATAATCTTTACCAATTCTATTTTAGATGCCTGGATATCCATAACTGCTTTTTATCAAAGTTACAAAATTTTGCAATCGCTTACTCCCTATTCCTTAAACCTTCGCTCGCTTTGTTAACTGCATCTTTAAGACCTAGCTTATAAGCGATGATTTTTGCCTGAACTTCTTGATCATGGCTACCTAAAATTTGCGCGGCAAGTATGCCGGCATTTTTAGATCCGTTAAGGGCAACTGTTGCCACAGGTACACCACCAGGCATTTGCAGGATAGATAATACGCTATCCCACCCATCGATACTGTTGCTTGATTTTACCGGCACACCTATCACAGGTAATGGCGACATAGAGGCTACCATACCTGGTAAATGCGCTGCACCACCCGCACCTGCAATAATTACACTTATGCCTCGTGTATGGGCGTTGCTACTAAAGTCGAATAATTTTTCCGGCGTGCGGTGTGCCGAAACAATATCAACCTCAGTTTCTATTCCAAATTCTTTTAATATATCTATGGCATCCTGCATTACCGGCATATCGCTAATGCTGCCCATTATTACTGCTACTTTCATATATATTGGTCCCCCAACCCCCAGAGGAGGAATTTACTGCAAGGGGTGGCAGCCTGTTAGTTTATAATCTGAAACAATTTACGCCACTCCCCCTTTGGGGGTCGGGGGGCCACTAATAACCCTAATCGAATTCTTCACTTCCTGGGCAACCCTTCGTGCTTCGGTTATATCCTGGTTTACTATGGTAACGTGCCCCATTTTTCTAAATGGCCTTGTTTGTTTTTTACCGTAAATGTGTGGTGTAACCCCATCCTGGCCTAATATCTTTTCAATATTTTGGTACACAACACTACCGCTATAGCCCTCTTCACCTACGAGGTTTACCATAATTCCGGCCGCCTTACTATCAGTATTACCCAAAGGTAAGTCTAATATTGCACGCAGGTGCTGTTCAAATTGTGATGTATAACTGGCTTCGATTGAATAATGTCCGCTGTTATGTGGCCTTGGAGCCACTTCATTTACTAAAATTTCGTCATCTTCTGTCTGGAACATCTCTACAGCAAGCAAGCCTACGTGATTAAATTGTTCGGAAACATTTAAGGCTATTGCGCGGGCTTTTTCGGCTACAGCATCATCTATACGGGCAGGGCAAATAACATACTCCACCTGGTTGGCTTCCGGGTGAAACTCCATTTCTACCACCGGGTAGGTTTTTATTTCGCCTGATGGATTGCGTGCTACAATAACTGCCAACTCATTTTTAAACGGAATCATAGTTTCTGCAATGCATTGTACTTCGGGCAAACCATCAAAACTCTCGGCCGTGCGAATCACTTTAACGCCGTTACCATCGTAGCCAAACTGAGTGCTTTTCCATACAAATGGCATGGCTACCTCCTCCTGCTCTACAGCAAGTTTTAGGTCGGCCAGTGTTTCGTATTTTTTATAAGGGGCGGTAGGGATATTTTTATCGGTATAAAAATCTTTCTGTATGCCTTTATTCTGAATTTGTTTCAACGTTTTAGGCGATGGGTACACTTTTACACCTTCGGCTTCCAGTTTTTCGAGGGCCTCTATATTAACGTGCTCAATTTCAAAAGTAAGCACATCTACCAGTTTCCCAAAATTGTAAACCGTATCAAAATCGTTAAGGCTGCCTAAAAAAAATTTATTGCTACCTATTTTACAAGGCGCATCGTCGCTAGGGTCAAGCACATAGGTTTGTATATCAAACTTTCGGGTTTCAGTCAGCAGCATTTTGCCAAGCTGGCCACCACCTAATATTCCCAATTTAAAATCAGAAGAAAAATAGTTCATTACAGTGTGTTGTTTGTTACGCCAAATATACTTAAAGCAGGGCTAATACACAATTGCGTATACACCTTTGTGGTTATCGGAAATTTCTGTACTTTCACTTAACTTTAGCATTATGCCCCATAGCCTGTAAAAATATATTTGTATTTTAGGTGCCTAAAAAATAAACCCATACTAACTTAAATAAAAAGGGAATGAGATTATCTGTTGAGAGAAAACCCGTTAAGGTACTCCCTGACACAAAACGGGTTATAGCCCGTTACTTTTTTAACGGCGAAGAGCGTGCTTTAGAATTGATTAAAAAAATAATGGCGCTTGATAAAGATGAAACTTTTGCGCTTATATCGCCGCTATTGCAGGATTTCTCTAAAAGACACCGGAACATTACACGCAAGCTTTTACGCAATTGCGAACGTGTTAAAACATATATTAATGCAGCAGGTTACGACTATGAAAAGCTGGACGAGTTTTGTAAATTACTTATAGGATCTTATTTTACACACGAGTATTCTATCGAGTCGGCTGCATTTTTTAATCCGTCTATAGTGCCAGATCCGGATCAGTCTAACCTTGAAGAAGGGCAGCTTCGTGTTATTATAAGCTTTAGAGCAGTGGGTGAAGGTCACGTATCATCGGTAGTTTTTCGCCGTGCGCTTATAGATCGTAACAATAATATTACTGTTATACCGGCCGGGAGTTATATTGATGAGGCTGAAAAAGTACATAATGTAACATACCAAAAAAGATTATTTATTAAAAAGGCAGAAGATGCCGGCATTAATGAAGAGTTTTTAAAAATTGTATCTGAACGACTGGAGGATCGATTTAATTATGAGCAGCTTAAAGCTTTAGTTAATGAAGTGAGAGACCAGACGGAAGATGAGGCTATTTTGCGCCAATACTACCTTATACTTGCATTAAGCGATAGTTACAGGCGCATAAGTTTTAGTAAGGATACTGATATTAGTGACAGGGTTATTTTCCCTATATCCGACTTTGAAAGTAAAGGTATTGAAGATGCCCGTTTTGTGCGTTTTACGGATGAGAATGGTAAACAGGTTTACTATGCTACCTATACCGCTTACGATGGTATACATATTATGCCAAAGTTGCTTAAAACCACCGATTTTTACGATTTTAAAACCAGCCCATTAAATGGCGCGGGTGCTAAAAATAAAAATTTAGCTCTTTTTCCTCGCAAAATAAACGGTAAATATGCCATGTTGTCGCGAATTGACGGATGGAATAACTATTTAATGTATTCTGATAACATTAATGAGTGGGAAGATCCGATAAAAATTCAGGCACCTGAATATCCGTGGGAATTTGTACAGATAGGAAACTGCGGTTCGCCAATTGAAACAGAACATGGCTGGCTGGTTATAACGCATGCTGTAGGCTCTATGCGTCGTTACAGTATTGGCGCATCTTTACTGGATATTAACGACCCATCTATAGAAATTGGCCGATTGCGAGATCCTTTAATTATACCAAACCCGGATGAGCGTGAAGGTTACGTGCCAAACGTGGTGTACTCGTGCGGATCGATAATACACAACGACGAGCTAATATTACCTTACGGATTATCTGACCATAGCTCTGGCTTTGCAACTGTAAATTTACAGGTACTATTAGACAGATTAAGAAACGGAGGATAATTTTTAATAAGTGGATTTGAAAATTTGGTGATTTGAAGATACTTTTAGTCTAAATATTAAAATAAAAACCCCGAAGCTTATAACTTCGGGGTTTTATCATTTTAATGATGTGATATTATTGCTTTATAAACTTCTGTACAAATTTTTGGTTGCCAGATGTTATTTGTACAATGTACATACCTGCGGCAAGGCTCTGTAAATTTATCTGTTTATCTGCACCTGTTTGGCTTATTACTTTTTTGCCGGTAACATCCACAACATCAATACTGTTAATCGTTAGCGCATCAGGTATCTGAATATTTAGTAGCGAAGTAACAGGGTTAGGGTAAACCGTCACATTCTCAATATTATTTTCTGCTAAACCAAGTACTGTATTAACGAGTTTATAATCTTCAATCTCTCCTTGATTCACACTGCAAGCTGATGTTACCTGCGAATCTCTCGATAGCATTATTCTTAACCTTATATCCCCTACCGATTTTAATTGCGGTACAGTAAAAGATGAGCCGGTTTCAGAAAATACTCTTTGTGGTGTATTAAATAGCAATTCACCTTCATCATCAAAATCATTATCCATATTCCAGTCAGCATACAACGCTACAAAAAAGTTGTAGCCACCATCGGTACCGTACTTAGATTTCATATGAAAATCAATCACATCGCCGGGCGCTACCTGAGCAGAATATGTATTAAAATAGTTTGTGATTCCTGTGTCTGAACAACCGGAGTCTACATTATTGAATAGCTCAACACCTTTTTTAGACAGCTTAAACTCTTCAATTCTCCAGTCGCCTTTATCTGGGTTACCATTACAGGTTCGACCCTGGCTATTACCACATAGTGTAGGTGTGGTAATAGCCGCTGAAATTGCCGAATAAATAGCTTTAGAATTTGAAGGCTTTACCCTAAAATAATACGTTGTATTAGGAATAGCATCAGCATAATTAAACGATGTTGCATTTGCACGCACTCCGCCCACAGCCACAAAAGGTCCTTGCGGCGTTGTAGCTGCCTCAATAATATATCCTGTTTCGTTACTCGAGTTATCCCTCCAGGTAATAACCGTATTACCTACGTAAACATCATTACCATTGCTAACTGTAATGTTAGATGGTGCAGGCTGTGAAGTCTCGGGAGCATCAAGTGTAAAATCTGTCGCATTGGTTACAATCAAAGTACCCTCTGCCATACGCTCTTCCTGTCCGGTGGTAAAATTATAAGGGCCACAAAAATAATAGTTCATAATATTACTTAAACTCGGCGCAAAGGTGTCTCCGTTTCTGTCTTTAGCAGTACCCTTATACACACAATCAGTAACCGATACCTTAGGCACATTAAAAGCATCAGCCGGTGTATCGCAAACATAATCGCCTTCTACATCGCAATTTGCAGGTAGCCTTGGCGGAACCTCGTTAAAATTACGAGTTACCAATTCGCGCTCAGTTAAATCATTACTATCAGAATTATTAAAGGTATGAGCAAGCCCAAAGTAGTGGCCCATTTCATGTGGCGTAGTTTTATCGTCGTTAAGTCCGCGTAAATAAACCCAGATCCTATTATAAAACTGCGTTGTGGGCGTAATAAAGGTATACCCGCCTACGCCTGTAGTACCCACTTTAACCGTCTCTGCAACATATAAGTTAATGGCGTTTCGCACTCCGTAGGTAGCGCGAAAAGCATCATCCTGCTGTGCAGTCATATTACCTTCGTAAAAGGATGTGTTAGCATAATAGTTAAACGTGGTTCCACTAAAATAAAACTCCACTCCAACGGGCTTAAACTTTTTATTTAGTTGGGCTAAAGCATCATTAATATCATCCGGGGTGGCATATCCGGTACCGCTACTGCGGCCGAATAATTGCATTTTAATAGGTACATATGTAATTTCGCCTGCAGCTGTTTTACGTAAGGCGCCTGATCTTTTTAAAGCTGAAAGCCTTTCTACACGCTGCAATTCTCTATCATGTGTTTCGTGTGGTACCGCACAGCTAAAGGTTTGGGCATGCATTGCCATGCTTAAAAACGGAATTAATAGTAAAAAGTATTTTTTTCTCATTGAAGGAGTATTAGAGAGTATACCACAAATATGAACATAATTTCAATACAATGAAGCACATTATTATCATTATGCTAATTAGATTCTTAAATATCGATCATCTTCACATTGTAAATAAATTAAAATAAATGTTTCATTATTTTTTGAAAGTTTAAAAATAAGTAATACATTTGATACATGGAATTTAAAGATGCTAAAAATAAGTTTGTACAAACCTGGGGAGCTTTAGGCTCGCAGTGGGGTATTAATAAAACTATGGCGCAAATACACGCCCTTTTGATGGTTTCGGCAGAACCATTAAGTATGGAGGATATTATGGATGAACTTCACATTTCGCGTGGCAATGCAAGTATGAACTTGCGTGCGCTGATGGATTGGGGAATTATATATAAGGAGTACAAAGCAGGCGAGCGCCGTGAATACTTTACATCTGAAAAAGACCTTGATGAGTTGGCCGTAAAAATCGCTCAGGAACGCAGCAAGCGGGAAATTAAACCGGCACTTAAGGTTTTGAAAGAGGTATCATCATCGGTTAAAACAGATACATCTGTAGAAGCGAAACATTTTACCGAGCAAACCACTAAGCTGTATGATTTTGTACTTAAAGCCGATAACATGCTCGAAAAAGCTACTGAGTTTAAAGACAACTGGCTGGGTAGGCTGGTTTTAAAAATAATGAAGTAATACCATAATCATATAAACAACCATACCATGAAAATCAGAAGCATTATAAACTATATCGCCTTGGCAATTCCGTTTGTATTAGGCCTTGCAGGACTTGTTTTAAAAGATGATGACATTTACATCTACGCACTTTTATCTACTGCCGTAACCGGTGCGATACAGGTAATTATAGCACTAACGATGTTACTAAGGCATAGCAGTAATTTATTGTATACTTACCTTTCGATAACGACATTGTTTTTTGCTTTGTGGTATATTTTAGGTGAAGAATATGGCCTTATAGCCATGCCACCAGCCTTAGCAATTTTTCTGACATATATTATTTATGTCGAAAGTAAAAAAGAAGTGCGTACTGAAGAAACTGTATTATAAATAGTCGCATCCAAGTATTTCATTGTTTTCTGAAAGTTTAAATTAATCTTAAATATAAAATAGAAAATCATGAGAAAATTTCTTTTTTATATCAATATTCTATTCATCCTCGGAATTTTTGCCTGCTATATATGTGAGGATGGGACAGGTCAGATAGTCGAAATTTATTTTGGCATTTTTCAATTCTTCACTGCAATAATTCTTACATGTTTCGAAATATTTCATAGCGAGAAAACAATTGAAAATCATCTTGTTAATTACTGGCTGCTGGTTGTGCTCTTTATAATCGCTTTCGTAGCTGCTGGAAATATGCCCGATAATATTGCTCCAGCAGTAATATTTGGATACCCTATGATTATAGCAATCTACTTTACATATATAACATATCTTTTCACAAAAACAACCAATGAACTTTAACATCCCTAACTGGCTTATTATACTCGGAGGTATAGGCCAAATTTTTACAGCATTTATTTACCCATACATACGCCACCGTGTATTCGATTGGTATAACGATGTTAAGCTGCTAAAACCATTAAATCAAGAAATTGCCAAAACCTATGGTCGTTACATTCAGGGGCTTAATTTTAGTTTTGGATTAATTGCTTTGATCCTCACGGACGACCTTAAAAACCAGACCGCGCTGGCTATTGCCATTACCGGATTGATAGCTGCGTATTGGGTAGGTAAAGTTGCCACCCAAATTGCCTATTACCCTATGTAAGATATACCGAAAGAACGCATTTTTAAGATAGGCAGCTATTGCATGAATGCGTTGTTTGTATTATTTGCAGTGGTATACACTTTACTTGTGGCGCATAATATAATGGGGTATTACAATTTGTAGAATGTGCAATGGGCGTTTCAAACAAACCTATCCATTAAAAGTAACACGCCCAGCCACATAATAGGCACGCTTTCCACCCAAAAAAGAGTATAATATTTTGGCCGGTTTGGGCTTGCAAAATACGTAAACATGCCTACTGTTATAACAAGAAAAATATTTACCACAAGCTGATTAAAATCGACCGTGCTTTTAAAAAACTCTAAGCCGTAAAACGGTATTAATAACAAAATGTTTAGCAACTTAGTATACTTTACTCCTATTTTTTGAGGTACGGTTTCTAAATTGGGGTCATCGTTTTTTAGGTCGATTATTTCAAATATTAATATTAATATAACTACCAGTAAAAACCGCTGTGCAAATTTTAAAAACACGTCGGTTATTAAAGGCAGTCCGGCCTCTACCAATGGTAATAATGTAGTGATCCCTGCCCAGCAAAAAGCGACGATATAAATTTTTATTCCACTTAAATTTCTTAGGTTGCCTTTTTTGCCAAAAGGTACCGCATATAGTATAGTTAATGCAAAAAAACCAACTGCTGTGAGTTGCGTTACCCATTGTAATTTAAAAAAGCAAACAGCCGTTGCTACTAATGCTAATATGCTTAATGCTGCAATAATTTTTGTGTAGCTGCCTATTGCTTTTTTGTTTCTAAAAACCGACTCATATTTTACAAAATTGTAGCCAAACACGGTACCAAAAAAAGCAAACCCTGCCATTGCCGCATCAAACGGGTTATGGAACATATGGTTAGTCATAAGCACAAGGCTTAGCACGGCAAGCGCCACATGAAAGCTACCATGTATGTATATGTAAAAAAGTTGTTTTGCGACCTTCATCCTACAAAAATAATCAATATGCTAACAGTTGTGGTTTTGCAATGAAAAATTCACAAAATCTCGCCTTTAAAAGCATTTTTGTTTGAATATAAATAACTAATTTTGTACCTCTAAAAAACTACAGCAACACACATGAAAACAGACGCTTTCGCTTTAAGGCACATCGGCCCAAGGGAGACCGACCTCCAACATATGTTTAAAACAATTGGAGTCGACTCAATAGATCAACTGATCTACGAAACCCTGCCTGATGACATCCGTATAAAAGCACCGCTAAACCTTGACGCTGCCCTAACGGAGTACGAGTATCTTAACCACATACAGCAACTTGGCCATAAAAACAAAGTATTCAGGTCTTACATTGGCCTTGGGTACCACCCTGCCATAGTGCCTGCACCTATACAACGCAACATTTTCGAAAACCCGGGATGGTACACTGCTTACACACCCTACCAGGCCGAAATTGCACAAGGCCGCTTAGAGGCGTTGCTTAATTACCAGACCACGGTTATTGAACTTACGGGTATGGAAATAGCAAACGCGTCGTTACTGGACGAAGCTACATCTGCCGCTGAGGCTATGGCGCTTTTGTTTGATGTGCGTACCCGCGACCAAAAGAAAAATAACGTAAATAAATTTTTCGTTTCAGAAGAGATTCTTCCTCAAACACTATCGGTACTGCAAACACGTTCTACACCTATTGGTGTTGAGCTTGTGGTTGGCAACCATGAGGAGTTTGATTTCTCTGGCGAATTTTATGGAGCCATACTTCAGTACCCGGGCAAACATGGCCAGGTGTACGATTATGCTTCGTTTATACAAAAAGCTAAAGCTAAAGATATAAAAATTGCTGTTGCGGCAGATATTTTAAGCCTTGTAAAATTAACCGCACCGGGCGAACTGGGTGCCGATGTTGTGGTAGGTACTACACAGCGTTTTGGTATACCAATGGGCTACGGCGGACCTCACGCGGCATACTTTGCTACAAAAGAAGAGTACAAACGCTCTATGCCTGGCAGGATTATTGGCGTAACTATAGATGTTAACGGTAATCGTGCGCTACGTATGGCATTACAAACCCGTGAGCAGCACATTAAACGCGAAAAAGCAACTTCTAATATTTGTACCGCACAGGTACTGCTTGCTGTTATGGCAGGTATGTATGCAGTATATCACGGCCCTAAAGGTTTACAGTACATTGCAGATAAAGTGCATGCAAGTGCAGTTACAACTGCCGATGCGTTGAACAAACTTGGCGTTTACCAAACCAACACAGCATTCTTCGACACAATTTTAGTTAAGGCCGATGCTGCTAAAGTTAAGGCTGCTGCCGAACAAAAAGAAATCAACTTTTACTACGTAGATGCCGATACGATTTCTATATCGTTTAACGAAACTACATCGCTAAAAGATATTAATGATATTATTGCTGTTTTTGCAGAAGCTACCGGTAAAACTGCCGGGACTTTTGCAGAACTTTCCGATGCTGTTGCTATCCAAGACAACCTTGTTAGAACATCAGAGTTTCTTAAACACGAGGTGTTTAATAAGCACCATAGTGAAACCGCTATTATGCGCTATATTAAAAAACTGGAGCGTTTAGACCTTGCCCTTAACCACAGTATGATATCGTTAGGATCGTGTACTATGAAACTTAACGCCGCAGCCGAAATGTTGCCGCTAAGTTTCCCGTCATGGAATAACATTCACCCTTTTGCCCCTATCGATCAGGCACAAGGTTACCAGATAATGCTTAAAAAACTAGAGGAGCAGCTTAACATAATTACCGGCTTTGCAGGTACTACACTACAGCCAAACTCTGGTGCACAAGGCGAGTACGCGGGCCTTATGGTTATTCGTGCTTACCAAAAATCTATCGGCCAGGAGCACCGTAATATTGCTCTTATCCCTGCTTCGGCTCACGGTACTAACCCTGCAACTGCGCACATGGCAGGCATGGAGGTTGTAGTTACCAAAACATCTGAAAACGGAAATATCGATGTTGAAGACTTACGCGCTAAGGCTATCCTGCATAAAGATAACCTTGCCTGTTTGATGGTTACTTACCCATCAACCCACGGCGTTTACGAGGCTTCGATTATCGAAGTTATCAAAATCATCCATGAAAATGGTGGCCAGGTGTATATGGATGGTGCTAACATGAATGCTCAGGTAGGTTTAACAAACCCCGGTACTATTGGTGCCGATGTTTGCCACCTTAACCTGCACAAAACCTTCGCAATACCTCATGGTGGCGGTGGCCCTGGTGTAGGCCCAATATGTGTTGCAAAACATTTAGTTCCGTTTTTACCAACCAACCCTGTTATAACCACAGGTGGCGATAGCGCTATTACTGCAATATCTGCAGCACCTTGGGGTTCGGCTCTTGTATGCCTTATTTCATACGGTTACATTACCATGCTGGGCGAAGAAGGCTTAACAAGCTCTACAAAACACGCTATATTAAACGCCAATTATATTAAAGAAAGGCTTGCCGGCCACTTTGATACTTTATATACCGGCGAGATGAACCGCGCTGCGCACGAAATGATTATTGAGTGCCGCCCATTTAAAGCAAATGGTATTGAGGTTACCGATATTGCCAAGCGTTTAATGGATTACGGTTTCCATGCGCCTACAGTATCATTCCCGGTTGCGGGTACATTAATGATTGAGCCTACCGAGAGTGAAAACCTTGAGGAGCTGGATCGTTTTTGTGATGCGATGATCTCTATTCGTAAAGAAATTGATGAGGCAAGCGCCGATGATAAAAACAACGTGCTTAAAAATTCGCCACACACTCTTGCAATGCTAACTACAGATGACTGGGTTTTACCTTACACAAGGGAAAAAGCAGCCTTCCCGATAGACTACCTGCATGAAAATAAATTTTGGCCTGGGGTACGCAGGGTTGATGACGCTTATGGCGACCGAAACCTGGTTTGCTCTTGTGCGCCTATTGAGGCTTACATGGAAAACTAAAAGCCTCAACTAATTTTTTGAGCCACGAATTACACTAATTTTCACTAATTTAACTGGTGAAAGCTAAATGTAGTTCGTGGCTTTCTTTTTAAATATGCCAGTGATTAATTAGCCAAATATAAACATGAGCACAGAAATAAAATATACAGATACCTATAATAAGATTTTAACGGCACAACAACTATTACAAACCGATAATTTTACTAAGCATATTTATGTAAATGGTATCTTAAAAATTAGAGAGCGAAATTATACATTACCTAGAAGTAACAAAAAGTTTAAACGTATAACTTATTTCATGGATGATGCCACAGAAGATCAAAATACAGTTGCATCTCAATTATGTAGTATAGAAGAAAATACTAGTTGCATTTTGCGATACAATAGACAAACTTCAAATGGTTTTACGCTATGGGATGGTCAATTTTATGATGTTGATGGCCTCCCGAAAGGCAATGGCGGCCAGGTAGTTTATAATGATATGGGAAGAAATATTTATTCAAGTGTTTTTGACCAAGAAACCGTTCCACTAAGAAGTGTTACAAAAACGATGTATGCAAATGAAACTGATAATGATTGGGAGGATATATTATTCATATTTCATTTTATTAGAGATATTGATACAGGTGAAATGGAATTAAGTATAAGTGATTTCAACAATCGTTATTATTGGCTAATGCCTCAAGATGTAGATGTAGATTTTGTTCAGGATGAGGGCTATTGGGACAATCTTCAATATTATCACAGCCACCTGCCAATACTTCCAGATACAGAAAATATTTAAATGCGTTAAATAAATTGTAGCGGTCTTCAATATAAAATTGTATAACTTGAAATTGATGAAAGACATTGAAACCAGAGTCGACCTCGAACTATTGCTTCGGGCCTTTTATAATCGCCTTTTGACTGATGCTTCTATAAACTATATGTTTACCAATGTGGCTAATATAAACCTTGAGGAGCACCTGCCCCACATTACCGATTTTTGGGAACAAAGCCTTTTTTATAAGGGTAGCTACCGCAAAAATGTACTACAAATACATCAGGATCTCAACAGTAAAGAAAAACTTACAGATACACACTTTGCAACCTGGCTATCGCACTTTGATAATGTGGTAGATTCGATGTTTATTGGTGAAAATTCCGATAAAATTAAATCGAGGGCTGTTTCGATAGCAACCGTTATGAAAATTAAATTTTCTTACACATAAAATTGCCTATTTACAACCATTTGTTTAATATTGATGATTATTAAATAAATCATATGCAAGCATACTACTTTGCTTGTTGTTATGCCATTTTTTATAAGTAAATTAGCTTTCGTAAATCAAAACAAGAATCTGAAATGAATATCAAGATCACCGGTTCCGGATGCTACATACCCAACCGTATAGTTGCCAATGTAGATTTTGCACAGCACCAGTTTTTAGATGAAGAAGGAAATCCTTTGTCGTATTCTAATGAAGTAGTTGCCGACAAATTCAGGCAGATAACGGGTATTGATGAACGCCGCTATGTAGATAGTGACCTACTAACATCGGACATTGCGTATTTTGCTGCTCAAAAAGCCATTGATGATGCCGGTATTGACCCGGAAACACTGGATTATATAATATTTGCACACAACTTTGGCAATGTTAAAGAAGGTGCTATTCAGGCCGATTTGGTACCAAGTCTGGCTGCACGTGTTAAGCATAGCTTACGCATTAAAAACCCAAAATGTGTGGCTTACGACATACTTTTTGGTTGCCCGGGTTGGGTAGAAAGTGTTATTCAGGCACAGGCGTATATTAAATCGGGTATGGCAAAAAGATGCCTGGTTATTGGTGCCGAAACTTTATCGCGCGTGGTAGATCCGCATGATAGGGACAGCATGATTTACAGCGATGGCGCCGGCGCAACAATTATTGAAGGCACGGATGAAGAAGGTGGCATTTTAGCCCATGAAACGGCATCATATACTTACGAGGAAGCTAACTTTTTATATTTTGGTGGTTCTTACAATAAAGAGCTCGATCAGGATGTGCGATACATTAAAATGTACGGACGTAAAATATACGAATTTGCCCTTAGCCGTGTACCCCAGGCTATGAAAGACTGCCTTGAAAACAGTGGTGTAGCTATTGATGATGTTACCAAGATTTTAATTCATCAGGCAAACGAAAAAATGGATGAAGCCATTGTTAACCGTTTTTACAAATTGCACGGTAAGCAGGTTCCCGCAGGCGTTATGCCTATGAGCATCCATAAGCTGGGTAACAGCAGTGTGGCAACTATACCAACCTTGTACGATTTAATGAAAAAAGGCCTTTTAGCAGAAGACCAGGTGCTTAAAAAAGGCGACATTGTATTGTTTGCTTCTGTGGGTGCGGGTATGAATATTAATGCTATTGTTTATAAGATATAATTAGTTGGCGGTTGACAGTTGTCAGACGCTTCAAATAACAAACTTCGAAGTTGGAACTATCCACTTCGGAGTTTTTAATTATAGGCATTGAGTTCTTCCGAATGTTGAGATCTACTTACCAAATACTTTCTCTGTCCAGATATTTACCTGATAGACAAGTCGTAATTTATAAACCGCTACAACATTTATCAAAATAGATAAGCCCGTTTTATAAACAAGATTAATAAGGTGCGATTCTACATTAGGTAAATAATAAATTACTGCACACGAAAGCGCAAATACTATTGCCAGCTTTGCGAAACTCTTATCAAACGGTAATAGCCCAAACTTCTTATAAATGAATATTAGTTTAGAAACGTTAAACAACGTCATTGCGAAAAACGAAGCATATGCCACACCCATAATACCCATATTAGTGTAATAAATAAAATATAGGTTAAGCGACACGTTAAGTAGTATCAGCACTAAAATTGACACGAGGTTAAACCTGTAGTATTTTGAATAGGTTATAATTTCGCCATTAAAGCCCGTTGCCATATTTATAAGCACGCTAAAGCCCAGCACTATAATTATAGGTATGGTATCTTTTAATTTTCCATAGGCTGGGAGTAACCTGAATAAATCTTCTATCCCTAAAAATATACAACTGTACAATACGGCTCCTATAAAAAACAATAGTCTGGCGATTTCTTTATACTTTATATCCAAGTCTTTTAAATTACCTGTCTTGAGATAGTTTGATATTATAGGCGCATATAACGCAAACATGCCTACAGCCGGAATTTGCAGTGTTGATGCCAATGTTACTGCAGTACTGAATATACCATTAGCTTCTTCAGATATCAGGTTGTAAATCACGATACCGTCTATCCTAAAGGCGAGCAGTGAGCCTAAACTTCCTGCAAAAGAGTACAGACTGTACCTAAAATAGTCCTTTCGCGAAATTTCGCCAAACAAGGTTTTAAATCGATAATTAAAACCGGGATTAAACCGCTTAAACAAGTAAATTCCCGTAAGTATAAAAATAAAAACGTAGCTTACAGCATACCACATTAAAGACGCAGACTCTCCAAATACATTACTTAGCAGTAATAGAAATATTACAGGCAAGGCAATTTTGGGGAATATCTTTTCGTATAAGGTAGGTACGGCAATTTTCTGTAAATCCTGTGCCTGCTTTTTAAACAGCTCTATAAAAGCAAGCGCGACAGCGATAGGGAAAGCAAAATAAAGCAAGTTGCTATCCTTGTAGGATGTTATGTTATTAAACATAAATATACCTCCAAGTACAATAATACTAATTAATAATACCGATAGTAAACTGTAATTAAATAGCTGTTTACGATGCTGCTCCTGCAGGCCCGGGTAAAATTTTATTAATGCATGAGATGCTCCCAAAACCATCACAGGAAAAAGCAATTGCGAAATATTATCTACAAAACGCACTGTACCCAAAAACTTAAAGTTAAGCGGGTAAATAAACAACGCCGAAACAATACCTATGCCCGTACCCAAATAATTAATTATGGCATACAGCACAACCTGTTTCATGGGTGCTACTTTTTCCTTCTGCATTATTTAGCGGTGTTGCGGGCGGCGCTAATTTGCCCTGCTTTAAGTAGCTGTGTTATGTAGTATCCTGATAATTTAAGTAGTAATCTAAAGGCTTTCCGTGCCCCATAAAATTTACTAAAGTATTTTGGGAGACCCAAAACTTCTTTGAACCCCAACAAGTAGCTTTTACCTAAACTGTGGTTAATATTTAAAAGCGTAGCCAGTATTTTGTATTTAGACTGGGTAACATCTTTAGTAAAGCTGCGGGTAATTATACGGTCATGTACAATTTGGGCATCGGCATCAATACCTATTAAAAACTTATGGTACATTACACGGTCACAATAATTTCGGTCCTCACCATAATGCCCAAAATGGGGTTCAAAACCACCTACCCTATCCGCACAAGCCTTGCTTATCATCCAGGCAGCGGCATTTACAAAAGGTATTATCGATATTTTATCGGAAGCAATTTCGGAGGTCTTACGTGTAGAATAAGTTTTAAAACTTTGATCTAAAGTTACTCCATCGCTCGATAGGTGCTTCGGACTCATAATTCCGAATTTTGAGTGCGACTCCATTTTAGCAACCAGGCTGGATATAGTGTTTTTAAATACCCAGGCATCCTGATTCAGTAGAAAAAGGTAATCGGCACCAAGCTCAAGAGCTTTTTGCATGCCAATATTATTTGCTTTTCCAAAACCAAGGTTGGCACCGGTGTGTATAATAGCTACCTGCGGGTACTTTTGCAGCAGCTCCACAGTATTATCTGTAGATTTATTATCTACCACAATTACACTTACAGGATAAGCAGAAGCCAGCAATGACGGTATGTTACGGTCTATCCAGCGAGCGCCATTATAGGTTACAATAATTACAAAAACTTTCTTATCCAATGTTTCGCTTTTCCAGTAACGCAAAAATAAAGATATTTGCACGGACTTCTATACAAAAAAATGAAATACTACGCCATTATACCCGCCCATAACGAAGAGGCTTTTATGGGGGTTACTCTCGAGTCGATTGCCGCTCAAACCGTATTACCTACAAAAGCTGTTGTGGTTAACGATAACTCGACCGATGGTACTGCTGCCATAGTTCAGGATTTTGCCACTAAATATCCCTGGATAAGTTTGGTCAACAAACAGTCTGACGCGGTACATATGCCGGGCAGCAAAGTAATCCAGGCTTTTACAACCGGCTTTGCAACGGTAGACCAGGAATATGATATTATTGTAAAACTGGATGCCGACCTTATACTTCCACCCGACTACTTTGAAACTATTTTAAACGAATTTAAAAAAGATGACAACGTGGGCATGGCAGGTGGCTTTGCGTACATTGAAAAAAATGCCGATTGGGTAATTGAGAACCTAACTGATAAAGACCATATTCGCGGAGCGTTTAAAGCTTATCGTAAAGAACTGTTTTTACAAATGGGTGGCTTGCGCACTGCTATGGGCTGGGACACTGCAGACGAGCTTCTTGCAAAGTTTTACGGCTGGAAAGTAGTTACCGTAGAACGCCTTAAAGTAAAACACCTTAAACCAACCGGTGCAAATTATAATAAGGCGGCGCGCTACAAACAGGGCGAAGCTTTTTACACATTAGGATACGGATTATTGATTACAACCATTGCCGGGGCAAAGTTGGCCATGCGTAAAAAAAAGCCGCTTTTGTTTATTGATTATATAAATGGTTTTTTAAAGGCGAAAGCAGAACACAGGCCTTTGTTGGTCACTAACGAGCAGGCAAAGTTTATTCGTAAGTATCGCTGGAAGAAAATACAACAAAAATTATTTTAATAAGGCAAGTATTAAAAAACTATTAACTAATACTGTTTACCCAATACAAATTGGTACTTTAGCCAATATTTCAAGTTGATAAATGATTAAAATCTTACACCAAATAGGGCGTTACTTCCTGATGCTTAAGGAAGTTTTCAATAAACCTACCAAATGGGTGGTTATGAGGCCTTTGATATTTAAAGAGATAGACGACCTTATTATAGGCTCTATGGCTATTGTAGCGTTTATTTCGTTTTTTATTGGTGGGGTTGTAGCTATACAAACGGCTCTTAACCTAACCAACCCATTAATACCAAAATCGCTTATAGCATTTGCAACAAGGCAGTCGGTTATATTAGAGTTCTCTCCTACATTTATCTCTATTATTATGGCGGGCCGAGCAGGGTCGTACATAACATCGAGTATTGGTACTATGCGTGTTACAGAACAAATAGACGCGCTTGAAGTTATGGGTGTTAACTCATTAAATTATCTGGTTTTTCCTAAAATTATCGCTCTTATCCTTTATCCGTTTGTAATATCTATCTCAATATTTTTAGGAATAATTGGCGGATGGATAGCGGCAGTTTACGGTGGCTTTGTAGGTAGCGAAGAGTTTTTAAGAGGTATACAAACCGATTTTCAGCCATTTCATATAGCTTACGCATTTATTAAAACATTTATATTTGGTTTTGTACTGGCAACCGTACCCTCATTCCACGGCTTTTACATGAAAGGTGGCGCGCTCGAAGTAGGTAAGGCAAGTACAACATCGTTTGTATGGAGCTGTGTGGTTATCATCCTTATCGATTACATTCTAACCCAGTTACTTTTAAGCTAATGATAGAAATTAAAGACATAGAAAAATCGTTTGGCGATGTTAAGGTACTTAAAGGTATTTCGGGCACTTTCGAGTCGGGTAAAACTAATCTTATTATTGGCCGAAGCGGATCTGGTAAAACGGTAATGCTTAAAACTTTGTTAGGCATACATTCGCCGGACTCCGGAACTATTTCATTCGACGGAAGAATATATTCTGAACTGGACCCTGATGAAAAAAGGGCCCTTCGTACAGAGATAGGCATGGTATTTCAGGGCAGTGCCTTATTTGACTCCATGACGGTTGAAGAAAACGTTGCATTCCCGCTTAGGATGTTTACCAATAAAAAGACTAAAGAAATACGAGACAGGGTAAACGAAACGCTGGACAGGGTAAACCTTAAAGATGCCAATAAGAAATTCCCAAATGAAATTTCAGGTGGTATGCAAAAAAGGGTAGCTATAGCCCGTGCTATTGTTAACAACCCTAAATATTTATTTTGCGATGAACCTAACTCCGGACTTGACCCTGAAACCAGTATTGTAATTGACGAACTGGTGCAGGAAATCACTAAAGAGTTTAACATCACTACCGTCATTAATACCCACGATATGAACTCGGTACTGCAAATTGGGGAAAAAATTGTTTTCCTTAAAAACGGGCTGAAAGAATGGGAGGGCAATAACGAAGAAATACTGGAGACCAGAAACAAATCGATTGTAGAATTTGTATATTCAAGCGACTTGTTTAAAAAGGTACGGGAGAGTTTACTGGCAGATGAAGCAGAGCATCATAATGAAGCAGATAATAAAAAAGCTTAGGTTTACCTAAGCTTTTTGTTTTTAAGGCAATATCTCTACTTCTGCATTAGGGTTAAATAAAAACATTCTGCCTGTACTTACTTCCTGGCATTCAAAACGCTTAACCCGCTGTGCTCCTTTTTTAAAAACTTTGCCATTATGTATCCTGAAAAAAGATCCGTACGGGACTTCAAATACATAATTTTTATTTTCAGATCCTTCATCAAACTGCTTTAACGCTAAGGATAAAGTAGCATCGGTATCGCTACTGGCTTTAGGGTTTCTAAAATGCCGTGCGAGCAATGGTAACAAATGCCCGGGAAATATCTCCGGACGTATAAACGGCACCATCAACTTCTGAAAGGTGAGTTTCCACTCATCGCCATGCGGTTTTATTGCACGACCGAATTTTTCAAAAGCTGCGAGATGGGCAATTTCATGCACCAGCGTTATTAAAAACCTATATTTATTTAAACTTGCATTAACCGTAATACGGTGATAACCGCTTGAATCGCGATGATAATCACCATGACGTGTTACACGATCGTTTACTATTTTGAGGTGCACACCGTACAGGCGTATCAGCTCAAAAAGAGGTTCTACGGCATGATCTGGCAGGTAGCGTGCTAGTACATCTTTCAATTTACAAAAATCTTAAGGCGTTGTAGATGATACCTGCAGTACTTTACCGTTGAAATAAGTATTGCCCGTAAGTGAAAAGTTATAAATATAGTCAGCTACAGAAGATGCTGATAATGGCGCCTCATAACCAGGGAAAGCCTCTTGTAACATCTCTGTATTTACAGCACCTAATGCAAGTACATTAAAGGCAATACCTTGTTCTCTGTATTCTTCAGCAAGTAACTCAGATAGTGTTATTACAGCACCTTTACTGCTGCTATACGCAGAAAGTCCGCTGAATTTTACAGTGCCCTGCACCCCACCCATACTACTTATAGTGATAACATGGCTGCCTTTTTTCATAAACGGTAGTACAACCCTATTAAGCGCCGCCACACCAAAAACATTTACTTTATAGATGTATTCAAACTCTTCATCAGAAATATCTGCAAATGGCTTTAAAACAAGCGCGCCTGCATTATGAATTACGATGTCTACATGATTCCACGTACTTTCAATAAATTGCCTGACCCCGGCAGTAGATCCGCTTTCAGAAAGGTCAATTGCGAGGCGGCTTATATTTTTATTTTCTATCAAGGCCTGCGGCATTTTACGGGATATTGCAAGCACATTATGCCCGGCATTGGCAAACAAAAGGGCAAGCTCATAGCCTATACCCCTGCTTGTGCCGGTAATTATTACGTTTTTCATTATTTTGCTTTCATTACTATATCGTTGGCTTTTGCGTTTACCATTTTATCTACCACCGGTACCATTTGTTGTATAAACGATGTCATGTGCACTAAATCCATGTTTTCAAATTCGTCATCAACATGGTGGTAGTATGGAAAATTCTCAAAATCAAAGGTACATATTGTTTGCGATGGCTTTTGAAACTCGTTGTAAAAAGAAAAATTATCTGACCTGCGGAACAACTGATATTTCATTTCGACATCAAGGTAGCCAATTAATTTTTTACCGGCATATTCGTTTAGCTTCTCGCCCATGGTACTCATACCGTAACCCGTTAAGTAAGCCAATATATCGCGTTTCATAGCAACACCCACCATTTCAAAATTAAGCATAGCATACATGTTAAAGTTCTGCGCTTTCAATTTTGCTGCTAAATGCTGCGAACCCAATAAGCCGGACTCTTCTGCAGAAAAATAACAAAATAGTATACTGCGCTTGTTAGACTTGGTTTTACCAAAATAGTTAACCAGCTCTGCCACTGTAGTAGTACCGGAGGCGTCATCGTTTGCCCCATTGTTAATACTATCGTTAGCTATAGGAGTTTTGGTAATACCTATATGATCGTAATGAGCGCCTAAAACCACAAACTCTTTTTTAAGTACAGGGTCGGTACCTTCAAGGTAGCCAATTACATTATAAGTAGTTTTCTCAAAGTTAGACAGCGTATCCTTATAACTTGCGAAGTAAGGCTTTACCCCATTTTTCACAAAAATATCTTCCAGATATTGAGCGGCAGTTTCTAGGCCTTTGCTTCCGGCAGCACGCCCCTGCAAGGCATCTGAAGATAAAAATTTCAGGGTTTCTGAAACCGACTTCTGGTCTACTTTATAATTTTTAGATAATTTTTTCTGTGCACAGGCAGATAGTGCCGTAAGCGAAAGTAGTATAAGTAATGCTTTTTTCATAAAGGTTGTGTTTGCATCGCTAAAGTATGAAAAAAAGGTAAACTATACTTAGTTTAATTGCTCGTGCCTATCCTTCTACTTCTCCACAATACTCCTAAACGTCAAATTCACTCGCGGTTTTGTAACCAGTTTGGTAGGCGGAAGCCGGTGCAACCAGTGTGTTTGGGTTTCATCTTTCATAACAAGTAAACTTCCGTTTTGTAAAACAAGCGAAACAAATTCTTTAGTCTGCTTATGTTTAAAGGCAAACTTACGTTCGGCACCAAAACTAAGCGAACCTATCGCGCCATTTTTTTTCAGGTCTTTTTCACCGTCGCTGTGCCATGCCATACCCTCGCTGCCATCATGATATAAATTAAGCAGGCATGAGTTGAAGGTTTCGCCGGTCGCTCTTTCTGCAATTATTTTTAATTCTAGCAACTCTTTAGTCCACGGCAAAGCCTGCTTGGTTATATTGCTATACGTGTATTCAAATTGGCGGTCGCCATACCAGGCTACCTTACGCTTGGTAATAATACGTTTCCCGAAGATTACAGCCTCATCATTTTTCCACTCTATAGTTTCAAGCAAAGCATTCAAGTAACGATCTGCCTCTGCAATAGTCATTAATGCACCATAATAGTTTACGGTACCATCTTTAGGCAACAGATTGTTTTCGTTAGGTAAATCGCTACTAAATAAATCCATCATTATAAATTAAAAGTTCTCTTAACCTGTCTAAAGGTAAGGTTTATACGTGGTAAAATATTTTTAGCTGTTTTAGGAATATGGTGTTCCCAATGCGTTTGTGTAGTCACTGCCATGAGCAGCAACGTGCCATGCGTGAGCGGAATTTCTACCATTAACTCATCATTTCGGGTCTTATGCCTCAGCCTGAACGGCCGCGTTTCACCAAAACTTACCGATGCTATAATCTGGTTATTCCCAAAATTATCGGTCCGGTCGCTATGCCATCCTACCCCATCTTTACCATTTCGGTACAGGTTAAGGAGCACACTGTTAAATTTAACTTCAGTTTCCGCTTCAACCCGTGCTTTGATAGCCCGTAATTCCGGTGTCCAGTCCTGCCCGTTTGGGTCGGCTCCTGGATTGGTTTTATCTTCATACCACGAAACCATACGCGGAATAATATGCGTCTTATCGTAAATTTTCAGGTCGGCTTCCTTCCATTTGGTCTGCTTTAGCAACACATCATAATACAAATCCGACTCCTCCTTACTAAAAAAACCTTCAAACAGCATTAGCTCAGCATCGGGAACATCAAATACTTCCTTACGCGGACTACTGTTGGTAAAAATATCGGTATCATCAAACAAATTCATTATATCCCTTTCGTTATTGCAGAGTTACAGCAATTTCTATGCCTATGTATTTTGAATACCGCCTCGTCTATACAGCATCACCCAAAACAAAATACCCGTACTGATTATCTCAGCACGGGTATTTTTATAACCAGTAACAGTGTTTGCTTATGCCAGCATAGTAACTGGGTTTTCTATGTATTGTTTAAGCGTTTGCAGGAATTGTGCCCCTGTAGCGCCATCTATAGTACGGTGATCGCATGTTAATGTGATAACCATAGTATTGCCAACCACAATTTGTCCGTTTTTAACAACAGGCTTTTGAATAATAGCACCTACTGAAAGTATAGCCGAGTTGGGCTGGTTGATAATAGAAGTAAACGTCTGGATACCAAACATACCTAAGTTAGAAACTGTAAACGTACTTCCGTCCATTTCGGCAGGAGTAAGTTTTTTATTTCTCGCTTTACCAGCAAGGTCTTTTACCGAAGAACCGATTTGAGAAAGACTCATGTTATCTGTAAATTTAAGTACAGGAACAACAAGACCATCTTCTACCGCTACCGCCACACCAATACTTATGTGTTTGTTGTAAATGGTAACATCATCTCTCCATTGTGTATTTATTTGCGGGTGCTTGCGTAATGCCATTGCACTTGCTTTAATAACCATATCGTTAAACGATACTTTAGTATCAGGCACTGCGTTTATAACACCTCTGGCAGCTATAGCACTATCCATGTCAAGTTCGATGGTAAGGCTATATTCCGGAGCAGTAAATTTAGATTCACCTAAACGTTTAGCAATTACCTTACGCATCTGGTTGTTTTTAACCTCTTCGGTTGCAACCTCTCCAGTTGGTACATATGCTGGTTTGGCAGCAGCAGCGGGAGCTTCTTTACCAGCGGCAGGAGCGGCAGCCTGTTGTGCAGGTGCAGCAGCCGGAGGTGTAAAGCTTTCGATATCTTTTTTAACGATACGGCCATTTTCGCCCGTACCTGTTACCTGGGTAAGGTTAACACCTTTATCCTGTGCAATTTTGCGTGCAAGTGGCGAAACAAATACCCTTCCACCATCTGTAGTTGCAGCAGGAGCCGCTTCTTCAGCTTTAGGAGCTTCTTTAGTTTCCTCTTTTTTATCTTCCGATTTTGTTTCAGCTGGCTTATCTTCACTCTTGCCTTCAGCAGCAGGAGCATTGCCTCCTTTGCCCGAAGCTGCATCGATTCCTGATACATCAGTTCCGGCAGGGCCAATGATCGCTAAAAGGCTATCAACGGGAGCAGTTTCACCTTCTTTAACACCAATAGCTAAAAGCGTACCTGCGTTAAACGATTCAAACTCCATAGTAGCTTTATCTGTTTCAATCTCGGCAAGAATATCACCTTCTTTAATAGTATCGCCTACCTTTTTAAGCCATGTTGCTACAGTACCATCAGTCATGGTATCGCTAAGGCGTGGCATAGTAACCACAACGACACCTTTAGGCAATGTTGCAGGAGCTGCTTTTTTATCGTCAGCTTTTTCAGCTGGCTTATCTTCTTTAGTTTCCTCTTTAGCTTCAGGATTTGACTCTTCCGCTTTAGGTTCTTCTTTCTTTTCAGTATCTGCTGCAGGAGCATTTTTACCTTCAAGCAGGGCTTTATAATCTTCACCCTCTTTACCAATAACGGCTAAAACCGAATCAACCGGAGCTGTATCGCCTTCATTAATGCCTATATATAATAAAGTACCGGCATCAAATGCCTCAAATTCCATGGTAGCTTTATCTGTTTCAATTTCTGCAAGTATATCGCCTTCTTTTACGGTATCACCTACTTTTTTTAACCACGTTGCAACGGTACCTTCTGTCATGGTATCGCTTAGGCGAGGCATGGTAATAATTTTTGCCATTTTTTATTATAGTTTATGGGGTAAAAAAGGATAATTTTCCTGATCGTAAACAACGTCATACATTATATTAGCATCCGGGTACGGAGACTCTTCCGCAAATTTCTCACACTCAGCAACAAGTTCTTTAACCCTTGCGTCGATTGCTTCAATTTCTTCTGCTGTAGCGTAGTTGTTTTCTTTAATTACATCAAGCACCTGTGTAATAGGGTCTATTTTACGGTACTCTTCAACTTCATCTTTAGTACGGTAATGTTGCGCATCACTCATAGAGTGACCTCTGTAACGGTACGTTTTCATTTCTAAGAAAGTTGGTCCATCACCTCTACGTGCTCTTTCAATAGCTTCGTTCATGGCTTCGGCAACTTTAATCGGGTTCATTCCGTCAACAGGTCCGCATGGCATTTCATAACCAAGGCCCAGTTTCCAGATATCGGTATGGTTAGCAGTACGCTCTACCGATGTACCCATTGCGTAACCGTTGTTTTCTACAATAAACACGACAGGAAGTTTCCATAGCATAGCCATGTTAAATGCTTCATGAAGTGACCCCTGACGTGCAGCACCATCACCAAAATAGGTAAGGGTTACACCACCTGTTTCAAAATATTTATCGGCGAAGGCTAAGCCAGCACCAAGTGGAATTTGACCACCAACAATACCGTGGCCGCCATAAAAACCTTTTTCTTTAGAGAAGATGTGCATAGAACCTCCAAGACCCATAGAGGTGCCTGTAGCTTTACCCAATAACTCTGCCATAACACGGCGAGGATCTACACCCATACCTATTGGCTGGGGGTGGTTACGGTAAGCAGTAATCATTTTATCTTTAGATAAATCCATTGCATGTAATGCACCGGCAAGTACGGCCTCCTGGCCATTATATAAGTGGAGGAAACCTCTAACTTTTTGCTGAATGTACAAAGCCGCAAGTTTGTCTTCAAACTTTCTCCAAAACTGCATATCTTCATACCATTTCAGGTATACTTCTTTGTTTATTTCTTTCATTGCTTACTATAATGTTTGCTGTGGTAATTAAAAAAATTTTAAAGAGACGCAAAAAGTTACCTCACACTTAAATTGCGAAATGCAAAAATACTATTTCCCTTTAATAACTGAAAAATTTAATCCAAGTATTTTATTTATTTTTGAACTATAACCTTTGATGAAAAACAAAAGGGATTAAAAAAATCCCTTTTGTTGTAAATACTATAAATCTTTGCCGCCGAAAACCATTGGCAAAAGGTTTCTTAATGATTCTGATTTGTAAACCGGCCCGGTTTCGCCCATAAACCAAATCTCTATAGGCTCATCCTGTTTTAGCTCGTATTCCGCAATGCTTTGCCTGCAGCCACCGCATGGAGGGATAGGTTCGCTAACCACTCGTTGCTCAGACGCAGCCGTGATAGCCATCTTTAAAATTTTAGCGTCAGGGTAAACTGCCCCCGCATGAAATATAGCTACCCTTTCGGCACAAAGGCCGGATGGATATGCTGCATTTTCCTGATTAGAGCCTATTACTATTTTGCCATTATCCAGCAACAGTGCAGCACCTACATGAAAACGCGAATAAGGGGCATATGCATTTAACCTTACATTGATAGCCTGCTGCAATAACGCAGCAACATCTTCAGGCAAATCGTTAACTGATGGGTAAACGGTAAAAGTTGAAGTTATCGTTATGCTTTCCATCTACTAGTATTCGTCGTAGTCATCGCCGAAGTTGAAGGTAAGTGAGAAACGTAATGTATTTTCAAGTGGATTTCTAACAGTAGAAGCAGAGAATAAATACGAGAAATCTAGCTTGATAACAGAATATTTAAAACCTGCACCCAGCGCGAAGAATTTACGTGCACCTTTATCTTTATTCTCGTTAAAATAACCTGCCCTAAGTGCAAATGCATTGTTGTACATGTACTCTGCACCAATAGAATAAGTAACTTCTTTAAGCTCTTCCTTTATACCATCCGGCGCGTCGCCAAACGATTTAAAAATACCCGATACCCAGTTAATATCATTATATCTGTTTAAGTCATCAGAATATTGATCGCTTGCTGCAGTATTCTCTTCAGGATCTATTTGTCCGTTTCCGTTAGAGTCCTGCGCGATTGTTCTTGCCGGAGGAGTTGGTACTAATAATTTAGCCACCTCTACGTTAACACCTAATGTGCTGTACTCATCAAAAATAAAGTCAAATCCTCCACCAAGCCTCATGTTTGCCGGGATAAAGTTTGTACTTAAATCATCGGCATCATAACTAATTTTAGGACCTAAGTTCTGGAAGTTAAAACCAGCTCTCCAGCGTCCGTCAAAATTTTCGTAAGCTGTTTCTTCCGACTGGTAAAAACCGGAAATATCAAAAGCATAGGTTTTTGCAGCACTTGCGTCACTGCTTCCACCTGTCGCTTCGGGCACTCTTAGGTTAGAGCTGATAAAACGACCGGTTACCGCCATAGAAAAACGCTCATCTAATTTAAGTGAGTACGATACATCTACTGCAAGTTCGTTAGGGCTTCTGGTTACTACCGCTTCGTTAGGATCGGCAGTTTGCCTTAATTCTATATCACCTAAACCAAAATAACGAAGGCTGGCGCCAAAGGCACTTCTTTCGTTAATTTTATTGAAATAATTTAATTGAGCAAGCGAAATATCATTAGCAATACTGGTAAGATATGGTGTATAGCTTACGCCAACTCCCTGCTCTTTTAGCGAGAAAGCATACTTTGCAGGATTCCATTGTTGAGAAAACACATCGGCAGATGTTGCCACACCCTGGTCGCCCATACCGGCGGCACGAGCATCTGCGGCGATAAGTAAAAACGGCACTCCCGTTGTTATTACACGGTCACTCTGGGCCTTAGCCACCTGAATACCTAATAGACACAAGCCAAATAAAATTATTTTTTTCATTCTTTATCCAAAATTAAAGGGTCACAAATATAGTATTTTTTACAGCAAAACAAGTTTTTCAAACTTTTCTGCTTTTTTATTAGTTGTAGATGACTTAACGGTGAGTTTATAAATGTACACACCCTTACCTATTTTATCACCAAAATCGTCACGCCCGTCCCATTTTATGTCCCGGCTCAAAAAGCCATCGGTGGTAACCGTCTGATTAATTGTTTTTACAATTTTGCCTGTTACCGTAAATATCTGCACCTGTACATCGAGAGGTTCAAAAGGCCTGTTATGGTTAAACCAAAATTCGGTATAATTTACAAACGGATTAGGGTAATTAAGCACTTTCTCTAAAATTAGCGCATCATCGCCCGATACCACAAACTGAATCTCAGCAGTTACAAGGTTATTGTAAACATCCCAAGCTTTAAACGTTAACGTATGCATCCCCTTCTCCAAGCCGGCAAAGGGAAAACGTAACGTCCCTTTTTTATAATCGTCAGTATTAGTTTGGTAATAATCATTCATTAAAAACTCGTTGGTTTCATCGCCATCAAGTATACCTATTATATCATGCCCAATTCCGCTTGCTGTATTTATGCCATGCGCATCTTCAAGATAAGCAAGCAAAATAGGCGATGCGTTTGTTAACCCACCGGATACAAACGACTCATCGTTCATATAAAGTTTTACTGTAGGTGGTGTAGTATCTGCTTCAGCATTTAAATTAACTCCCCCAATTTTAATAGTACTGTTATAACCTGTACGATCTTCGAGTACGTTTGCCCTGCGTGAATAGAAACTAACACGGCCATCGCCCACAGGTATTCTTATATCGCGAGGCACCACAAAACCAAATTCAAACTGCCCGTTATTAATAGATGCGTTACCACGGTAAATGGTTTCCCCTAAAACTGCAAACGGGCGTTGCTTGTCCTGACCATCATTATTAAGGGTTATACGCTGTATAGCCTTATCAAAAACACTTGCTTCCAGCTCACCGGTATAGCTGCTTAAAACCGCACCCGACTCATCTACCACATTACCTGTAAGTTTTACATAGGCAAGGGACTGCAAAACATCTGTAGCACCCGTAACAGGTTTATCATTAATTTTAGTAAGTACAATCTGCGGCTTTGCTACAGCAAGCTTAAGAGCAGGATCGCCTATAAACGAAACACACGTTACAAATTGATTTGATACGTTACCTGCTTTAGCCAGCCTTAAAGCCTCGGCCATTGTGGGATATTCATTTTGAACACCATTAGCATAGGCATATAAATAAGATGACAGTTGTTTATTAAACTCAAAAGCAGAATCGATAAAAATTGCCCTTGTGGTAGATATCATAGCAATACCCCCACCATTGGCATTCCAATACAAATCCTCCCCCACTGTTGGCACATACGGATTATCAAATTTGGTTAATTCGCACGTAGCGGTTATAAATAAGGAGTATCTATTAGCATTGGTTAGCCCACGAGCATCTGTAATTTCGAAAATACGCTCTGCAGCCATTCCGTTCTCACCACCATGACCTAAATAATTTACCACTGCAGTACCGTTGTTTATATAACGCACTATTTGCTCTTTAGCATCAGGATAACGCTGCCCACCCGCAGATGACTGCTGTACATAAGAATCAGCATACACCTTACGTATATTTACAAAAGGCCTGTATGTATTTATTGAGTCAGCCACCTCTTCAACGGTTTCAACAAATTCTGTATCACTGCTCGCATCCGCATCATCAGATATCATTAAATATTCGTTACGCCACCTGCCATAAGAGTCGGCTCCTTTATAAATAATGGCTTTATTAACCATTTCATCTGCCTGGGTTTTATTATTTACCAGCATCCTGCCTACCGCAATATCAAGCCCGTAAGCAGGATTTAAGTTCATGACTCCTTCATTATCATCCATCAAACCAAAAAAATCATCGGTTACATAGGTAACAACCTCACTGTAATTAGAGGTGGTAGGGCCATTTACAAAACAATGCACCGTTGGCACAACATTAGTATTATTTGGTATCCTGTTTTTATAATCAAAAGAGGCATCGCCAAAAAGGTTAAGGTATTTAATTCTTCCTGCGGCAGAGTTTGCATTGTTGTAAACGTATTTTACAAAATTTCTTATCGCGCCAATGTCCTGCTTACCTGCTGAAAATTCTTCGTAAATATTTTCAAGATTAACCACCTTAACATTCAGGCCCGATTGTGCGCGGTGCATATTAGCAAGCTTTTCGGCGCTGCTGTTTAATGAAGCCGGCGTTACAATTATATAGTCTACATCCTGAAACTGCCCTTGAGCATTTTTAAAGATGGTGCCTTTAATATCCTGGTTTACCACCCTTGTTTTAGAATCGCGTAGTGGCGTGTAATAGTCAGATGTTGTTACTGTTATGTATTCTCTTGCCTCACCGGGGTAAGCCGATTTAAAAGTAAATCCGGCCTGGTTTCCCTGATTTGTAATCTTAGAAACATTATAAATATCGGTAACATCCCACACTTCACTAATACCAGAAGCATTGCTCAAGGTATATTGAACAGTACCTACTGTATTTCTTGCATCGTTATACCTGAACCTAAACTGCGTACCATTGCCTTTTAAGTTGCGTTTTGCCCTTAGAACAATATAGTCCAGCCAGGCATTTGCCGATGGATTACCACTATTATTATAAGCAAGCTTAACACTTATAGCACTACCGGCAGCATTAAAGGTTCCCGACTTAATATCTTCCTGGCCCAATATGTGTTCTACCAACTTATTAAAACTAAGCGTAGCAATTGGCGCAGAATTAGCTGTAACGACCATAGACGAAGCTGCCGAAGATGTTGCCGCGGCACTCACTGTAATAGTTACAGGCTCTGTAGTTACAATATCAGGAACTGTAAATTTAAATTCCTGCTCATTATTTATATTAAAAGCTTCGCCATGCCATTTACGCCCAAGGCGGGCAATATTTATTAAATCTGTCTCGTGGTATTGATATTCATCAAAAGTTGTTACGGTTACCGCCGCGCTTGCTGTAGGCTGAGCAGCCTCTTGTATCCTTTTACCCGAACCATTGCCTGCCGTAACGTAATAGTACGACTTGTCAGCATATAAATTAATGTGGGTCCCACTATCCGTATTCCAATTATCAACGCCCTCTGCATAAAATAATATATAATCAGAGTTGCCAAAATTGCCGTCTTCTTCGCCAATAAACTTTACGGAATTTTCTGTAAGGTCGGCGGGGTAATACGCACTGTTTAACATAGGAAGCATCCTACCACCATTACCATATACTTTAATTGTTCTTGGGTCGGCGTTTACATCCAATCCTAGTTGCTGCAAAAAACTACGGGTTAGCTTATAAACACCTGATTTCTGAACATAAAAACGGTACCAGCTTCCGCTTGCGAGAACAGAGTTAGAAACAGCAGCCGCCGCACTAGTTTTATACTGAAGATTGCTAAGCGAATATGAATATGCAAAAGATTTCACCCTTTTATAACCGATACCTTCTTTAATAATAGGAGATAGTTTAAGTACTGCCGACCAGCTATCACGGGCTTTAACCGATTTTATAGTAGCATTTATTGCGGATGGTAACGCGGTAGAAAGTTCTCCTAACTGCTCGCGGGATATGCTTTCATACACTACATTACTAATTTGTAAAGAGGCAGGATCTATAGCACCCACCGTAGTTAAATTTGCGGAAAAATTTAATTGTTGGGTTGATGAAACATATAGCATATACTGCGCATCAAAAACAGGTATTACAACGGGCGTATTACCAACGGATGTTTTTACGTTATCTGCCCAATTTAATACCACCTCTGTCCTCTGCTGGCTAAAAGCGAGAAAGGAGCAAAACAATACAATTAAAAGTAACCTATTTTTCATTACTGAAACAACGTGATTAATACCTATATATTACAAGGATAAAAAAATAATTTATAATATCTATTGCAATATTACTTCAAAAGAGACGTTATTAAAAGGGACATTTAACATAATTTTGGATTTTTACTAAAAATTTTAAATTCGTGTTGCGGTTTAATGGTTAATTATTATATTGCGCCACGAAATTTATTTACCTACAGAAAGATGAAAGTTAACAAAATCACGGCTTTAAGGATGTTGCTCGCTCTGGCGGTAACAGTGGGTTTTACCAGCTGCAGCAAAAAAAACTCCGGAGGTAATACCTCTACAGCTACAGGGTGGAAAATCAATGACAAGAAAGGTGGTTTCCAGCACAACTCTAAGTACAAGCAACAGGGAGCTGCTCCCGGACTTGTTGAGGTTGAGGGCGGAACATACACTATGGGTAGGGTACAGGACGATGTAATGCATGATTGGAATAACACTCCAACGCAGCAGCACGTGCAGTCTTTCTTTATGGATGAAACCGAGGTAACCAATGTTATGTACATGGAGTACCTGGATTGGTTAAAAAGGGTTTTCCCGCCAACAGAAGAAAATTATAAGAACATTTATATTGGTGCTCTACCGGATACTTTGGTATGGAGAAGCGCACTTGGTTACAACGAAACCATGACTAATAACTACCTTAGGCACCCTGCTTATGCAAACTACCCAGTGGTAGGTGTAAGCTGGATACAGGCTGTTGAGTTTAGTAAATGGAGAACAGACCGTGTTAACGAAGGTGTTTTAGAAAAAGAAGGTTACCTTAAAAAAGATGCTAAGGTTTTAGATGCTAACGCAGCAAATACTTTTAGCACAGAAGCATATCTTGAAAGCCCAAGCAAAAGCTACGGCGGTAACGAAGAGATTGTTTACAAAGGTGCCCGTAATAAACTTGCAGGTAAAGAAGAAGCTAAAAACGTTTACGCTCAAAGAACATCTGGTTTAATATTACCGGAATACAGGCTTCCGACGGAGTCTGAATGGGAATATGCTGCGATTGCTCTTGTAGGTAGCCGTGAGTATAACAACTATAGGGGTAACAAAAAATATCCTTGGAAAGGCCAGTACACACGTAATGGCAAAAGACAGACTAAAGGTGACCAGCTTGCCAACTTTAAACAAGGTAAAGGTGACTACGGTGGAATTGCAGGATGGAGTGATGACAACGCCGATATTACTAATGTTGTAAAATCATACCCACCAAACGATTTTGGCCTATATGATATGGCAGGTAACGTAGCCGAGTGGGTTGCTGACGTTTACAGACCTATAGTTGATGATGACGGTAACGACTTTAACTACTACAGGGGTAACGTTTACATGAAAAATAAAATTGGTGACGATGGCAGAGCAGAAGTTGTAACTGCTGAGACAATTCAGTACGATACTCTTGCTAATGGAAGAATTCAATACAGAAGCTTACCAGGACAAATTGCTCAGGTTGCTATCGACTCTAACGATACGTACCTAAGACAAAACTATACCAGAGCTGATAATAGAAACTTTAGAGATGGTGACAGGCAATCTACCCGTTACTTTGATTTAGGATCTGAAGGAAGTGCTGAAAAAGAAGGCGAAAGAATGTACAACTCTCCTAAAAACTTTGTTGGTGCTGATAGTGCTACCGGAGGTATTGCAAGAAAAGTTGATACAAACGAAAAACGTACTACACTTATTAATGATAACGTAAGGGTATTTAAAGGTGGTTCTTGGAGAGATAGAGCTTACTGGTTAGACCCTGCTCAAAGAAGGTACTACCCACAAGATATGGCTACAGACTATATTGGATTTAGATGTGCAATGTCTAAAGTAGGACCAAAATCAAGCAAAAAGACAGCGAGAAACTAGTTTCTGCTAAAATATAATTCACAATAAAGCCCTATTTTAGGGCTTTATTTTTTTTATTCTGTTATGGAGATTACAAAGCTTTACCAATGTTTTTTAGAATGCAAAACGGTATCTACAGATACTCGTAAAATTGCACCCGGATCGTTATTCGTCGCCCTTAAAGGCGATAACTTTGATGCTAATACTTTCGCCGCAGAAGCGCTTGCAAAAGGTGCCGGTTATGTTGTAATCGACAACCCGGCTTATAACATTAGTGATAAAACTATTTTGGTTAACGATAGCCTTGATGCGCTACAGCAATTAGCACAACACCACCGCAGGCAGTTAGGCTTGCCTGTAATTGCACTTACAGGTAGTAATGGAAAGACTACAACTAAAGAACTTATTAATGTAGTACTGTCAAAAAAATACAATACTACAGCAACAATAGGCAACCTTAACAACCATATTGGTGTACCACTTACGCTGTTGTCGTTCACTAACGACACAGAGATCGGCATTGTAGAAATGGGTGCTAATCACCAGAAAGAAATTGAACTTTTATGCAGTATAGCGGAGCCTAACTTTGGTTACATCACTAATTTTGGTAAGGCTCACCTTGAAGGATTTGGTGGATTTGAAGGTGTTATAAAAGGTAAAAGCGAATTATATGATTACCTGCAGCAAAGAACCAAAATGGCATTTGTAAACCTTGACGATGCCATACAAAAAGAAAAAACAGATACCCTACCCCGATTTACCTTCGCAGCTGACGATTATAACTGCGATGTACGAATAGAAGCAGTTAAGGCTGACCCTATGGTTTCGCTAAAATTTAATGGTCTAGATATTCAATCGCACCTGATCGGCATTTATAATGCGGCCAATATTAGCGCAGCAGTAGCTATTGGCAGTTATTTTAAGGTAACTGATGCTGATATTAAAGATGCTATTGAAGGTTATGTGCCTGCTAATAACAGGTCGCAGTTATTAAACAAAGGCAGCAATAGTATTATACTCGATGCATATAATGCAAACCCAAGCAGTATGGCAGCGGCTATTATAAACTTTTTACAGCTGGATGCCAAACATAAGGTGGCCATTCTGGGAGATATGTTCGAGCTTGGAGAGGAAAGCCTCGATGAACATCGCAAAATTGTAATGATGTTAGCAGACGAAAATATTGAAGTGTATTTTATTGGTAAAGATTTTCACTTTCATAAAATAGACCGAAGCAACCTGCATTTCTACCGAACGTTTGATGACGCTAAAAATGAATTTGATGCTAGAAACTTTATGAATAGTACTATATTAATAAAAGGATCACGTGGTATGTCACTTGAAAGAATAGTTGAACTATTATAACTGAGGGAAAACAGATTAAAGTTGTGGAAAAATTCCACATTATGTGGAATTTTTAAATACCCTGAATATGTAGTTCAGCAGCTATAAATCTGGCTGCCAAGCTATTATATAGCAAGCTATATAATTGGCCTAAATTGGTACAGTTATTTCATATGTTACAGTGTTAAACATTAAAACATACATACCATGAAAAATTTATCTATAGCCGCAGCATTAATGCTAACATTCGCAACAGCAACTGCACAGGAACAAACACCCGCAACTGCACCAGCATCATCTGCAGCGACAGCTCAACCGGCAGCGACAGCTCAACCAGCGCCGGTAGCCCAAACCGCGCAGGCAGCTTCAGATCAGGATAAGCAATATAACAAAGTAACACAAGCACAAATACCAGCCGATGTAATTAAACCGGCAGTGGCAAAATATGAGGGATATGCTTTAGTAGAAGCCCTTGTGGCCAGCGATAATAGCGAGTACAAATTAGTACTTACTAAAGATGGTAAAGATGTTACTGCTTACTTTAAAAGCAACGGAGAGTTTATTAAAGAGGTTACAGCCTAAACTTTAGTGACTTAAATAAAAACGAGAGAAGGAAACTTCTCTCGTTTTTATTTTAAACTATTTTGCCTTGAGTAAGTGTGAAGTAAAACGTTGTGCCTTCGTTTTCCTTACTTGTAAGCCAAATGCGGCCATTGTATAACTTAATTATCTTTTTTACTATCGATAGCCCTATACCTGATGACTGGTTGGTGCTATCCAGTTTTGTAAAAACATTAAATATCTTATCGAAGTACGCGGCGGGTATTCCCCTGCCATTGTCTTTAATATAAAATTCAACAGTACCGTCCTGCTCTTCGCTACACCCAATTTCTATAACGCCATTTTGTTTGTTATTGTATTTAATGGCATTCTCTATTATATTTTGAAACAGTTGCCTAAAACGGTAAAAATTGCCATACATATTGGGCAATACATTAACAATGTTAACATCTATAGTCCCCGGTAAAATCAAAGTCTGCAAAATTTCTTGCACCATAAAATTAAAATCTACTACCCTATCTTCCGACTGTAACTTATCAATCGACGAATAATCTAAGATGCCCTTGATAAGCAAATCCATCTTTTCGACATTAAACAAAATAAGGTTTAAAGAGTTGGTACTTACTTCATCCAGCTTACCAGCATTATCTTCAATTACCCAGGTAATCAGTGTGTTTATATTGCGTAGTGGCGCTTTAAGATCGTGCGACACTACATGCGCATACTCATTAAGTTCCTGATTTTGAGAACCCAAACTTTTAAGAAGCTCTTCACGTTGCTGGTTTATGAGAATAATTTCGGCAGATTGCTGTTTAATATGCTCAATAGGATTAAAGGCAACAGGAACATCAGTAGGATTTAATGAGTTTAGCATAAACTCCAGGTTACTATTAATTTCCTTTAGTGATTTTGCCTCTTCCCTTAATTTTTGGTTGGCTTCAAAAAGTTCGTCAGAACTAAGCTTGATAGCTCTTTGCAGCATTGCAATATGATCTTCGTATGTAGCATACGATTCCTGCACGGCAGCTAAAAAGCCCGAGTCGACGGCTGACTCCTCTCCTGCCAGATATTTTTTAATTTGTCGTTTTAGTAACGAACCCATTACTCGCTAAATAAAGTTAAAGTCATGGTTTGGTTATGTAATTCGCAATCGCGACTGTCATGAAAAGGAGCAATTTCTCCATAAGAATAAAAGCCACCCACTGCTACTTCGCTACCCAGTGTCTCGCTTAAAAATTCTATTTCTTCTTCAACACGTTGGTTCATCACCAGCTTTCGCCCCACACAACTCACTACCAATGCGAACTGAGGTTTATTTATACGCCCTTCCATAGCAAGCGTCGCCGCCTTTTGGGCACCCTGTGCTATTCCGTCTGACGATATCATCATTAATTGTACGCGAGAATCTTGCGGTACCGCATCAGCAAAAGTCATGGACTGAGTAGCGGCGTCATTACCTACAGCTGTTCTAACAACTGCATGGGTTTTGCCGGGAGCAATAACATTAAGTGGGTACATCAACGCCGATTTTGAAAATTCGCCAGCCTTATCTCCTAAATATTTTTGATAGAGCTGCAATGCCGACTGGCCATCAATTTCGTATAGGGTGCTACCCTCAGCTTTTGTAATTATCCGCTCCGGGCCAAAGGCAAGCCAACCGCCATAACTGGCAAAACTTATCTCGAGTGAATCGCCGTAAAAGCCAATTAAAATAATTTCGCCTTCTTTTGGATTCTCGTTGTACGAAGCCAAAGTTTTTTCGTACCTCACATCATCGCCGCATAAAGCGCCTGTTAATGCAACATCGTCACTAAGATCATGCTGTAGTCCGCGTATTAATGATGTGCCGCTAACAAAGCTGCCTTCAGATAATACAAACAAATGTCGCAACCCATCAGTGGGCATCTGGCTGTATAGCGCTTTACCAAGTGCCACCGTATCGTTGTTATGATTATGTATATTATCAGTTTTAATTATAAACGAACTTTTTTCGAATTCTATAGCAGTAACAGTAATCGAATTTTCAAGAACGTTCTCTGCAATGATTTCGCCTGCGGTAGACCCATAGACGATATGACCGTAAGGAAACTCTGCTCTAATATCATCTATAATAGTATCATCCTGTAAAAGCATTCGGTTAGCAAAAACTAAAACCAGCGGATTTTCGAGGTTAATTTTATCGCTTAAATACGTCCATGGCTGATTTTCGTGTTTGTAAGACTGTACTACTTTCATGAGGTATGTTTAAGAGTTTATTGATGCTACGGCGTTTTATTATCGGTAACATAAAATATTAAACGCACATAGTCGCCAAACATACAAAATAATATGTTTAACAAGAATTTTATTAGATGACACATTTAGAATTTTAGACGAATGGAGCATTAGTGTAGATGAGTGACCAGTAGTACCAGGTTTAGTAGTATAATCTAAAATCAAGCAATTTACACATGGCATAGTATTTTTGATGTAATTCCTCTACCACTTCTATTACATTTTCTTCCTCCTCAAATAAGCTAAAAAAAGCTTTATCAAGTCCGCTACTTGTAACTTTAGGAGACGCCTCACCATAGCCGGATATTGCCTTAGCCCCGGTAACATCTAAAAAATACTGAGATTCTTCGGGACTTAAGTCTAAAATCTTAGAGTTCGCAAAATGTAAAATTTTACCTTTCATCCTGCCTTCAAAAAGTTCAGCTATTTCTTCAAGGCTGTAGTAATAATTGTTTATCCTGATATTGTTCGCTTCACCCGGCATAACAAGGTAAATTATTTCATAATTCTTAAAATTATGATCATCATAAAGTAAAGCGTTTAGCCCTTCTTCCAGTCCTTCAATCGTATCGCACGTTTTGTAAATACTGTCTATACCCTGCTTAAATGCCAGTTGTTCCAAATTTTTAACCACCTCTGTAGTGCTATCTACATCAACATCATTAACCGCCTCAAGGCAGAAAATAAATTTATCATCCATTAAGCATCCTTTCTTCTATAGTTATAACTACAGCATTTATGACAAAAACTGTACCGTAATATGAGTGATAAGCCGACAAACCGGACGCGTTTATAACACATTGGTAGCGTTATAATTATCAAATGAAACTAAATTATTATGTTTTATTTAAGTTTTTGTTACCATAACAACCATTAAGATTTAATATTTTAGGCATCACATAAAATTATCATAATGAAAAACTTTTACATTTCTGTACTTGCTTTAGCCTCATCGCTAACATTTGCACAACAAACAATTTCTTTTGAAGCCAGAGAAGGATTTAAATTAGGCACTTTAAATACCCAAAATAAGTGGGAGGTTACTGAAGGATCTAATGGGTTTTTACAAAATCAGACAGTTTCTAATGAAAAGGCATCGCAGGGTACCTACTCATTTAAAAATGCGTTCGAACCTGCTTTTGCAGATCAATACCTCCCGATATTTGGAGCATCTAGAACTTTTGATACACCTATAGATTACAGTAACTTTACAATATCATATGATATATTACTAACTGAAAAATTAAAATCGGACTTTGAATTTAATCTTTATACGATTAACGAATACGAAGAATTTGCTCCGGTCGCCGGAGTAGGCTTCGATAACAGAGGATATATCTATCTAACTAAGAATACTAATTATGGTTTTGACTATGCAAAGGCAGAGTGGGAAACTAATAAGTGGGTTAATGTAAAGGTAGAAGTTACAACGGATGAGCTTAAATATTTCATTAATGGCGAGTTGCAACTAGCGATTGCTAACTATACTAAACTTAATATTTTTGGGTTTACACTTTTGCACAATAACTACGGTGGCGATGCTTATTACGATAACATAGTAATCAATGGCGGAAGTTTAAGCACAAAACCAGTTGAAGAAAATACATTTGCAGTATACCCTAACCCGGCAAAAGAAACTATCTCTATAAACACCCTTACAGGGAATGAAGTAGCTAATGTAGCTGTATATAATATTACCGGACAAAAAGTTTTAGAAACAAATCAAACTCAGAATATTAATATTAATAACTTAGCTACAGGAGCATACATTCTTAAAGCAACAACTAGTAATGGTAGCTTATTAACTAGAAAAATTATTAAGAATTAAAGTATACGCCTGCTACATTTCTAATAAAACAAAAAACCTTCAGCTTGCGCTGAAGGTTTTTTTAATCAGTACCATTGTCGGTTAAGACGTTGGTATTATTTGATTATTTAACTTCTACTGATGTTATCAGTGTTAGAAATTATTTTACTGAATCTGTTGCAACAGCAGCAGTATCAACAGTAGTTGTAGTTTCTGTAGTAGTAGTCTCTGTTGCAGGAACAGCGATAGTATCAGTTACTTCAGTTTCTGTTGTAGTTTCAGTTTTTTTGTCAGCACAGCTAGTTAAGTTTAAACCTGCAAGTACTAAAGCGCTTAAAACGATTAATTTTTTCATGATTATAATTTTTTAAAGGTTGTTTCGATATTTTATCTGGTACAAATGTATGCAGATATACTACTTAAAATTTACAGACGTGGTGAAACTGCCTTTTCACTTGGTATAGATAATAGTAAAACCTTGTAAAATTAATTTACCTTTACATTACAAATTACATTTAAATGCGTTGGTTCACTCATATATTACTCTTTATCGCTGCCTTTTTAAGCCCGCTGGTATTGCAATCTCAAAATGCGGAACCCAAGAAGAAGGAAACTCCTGCCGAACTAAAAAAGGCTGCAAGTAATCTGGAGATTTCATTAATTGAGAACGATGATTATAAAATTGCACGTAACTATGAACTTTTAGCTCAGGAGTTTAGTGACAAAGATGATGAGGGCAAGGCAGAAGAATATTTATTTAAGGCTCTGGAAATATACGGCGCGGCTAAAAATGGACCGGGCAGGGCGCGGATAATAAGAAATATAGCTAAAGTGCAGGAAGCTCAAAATAAATTACAGGCAGCTACGCAAAATTATAAACTGGCGGCAGATATTTCTTTAGACAAAACATCTAAAACACTTAATTATAATGACTACAAGCGATTAAAGAATATCGGGAATACAGATATTCAGAGTAAATATCTGGAGGCGAATATAACTATATTATCCAGAAAGAATAAAAGTGCCGATGTTGCCGATGCCTTTATGCTGCAGGCACTGCTAAGCCTTAAAGATGCAGATGGCATTGGTGCTATAGAAAATTACAGACAGGCTTTAA